>Ga0187855_10000026_pt1 | contig 117522 bp, 93 predicted proteins | sample June2016WEW_8_10_2_FD_132969 | JGI IMG/M metagenome (GOLD analysis project Ga0187855, IMG submission 132969) | Peatland microbial communities from SPRUCE experiment site at the Marcell Experimental Forest, Minnesota, USA - June2016WEW_8_10 | ecosystem: Environmental > Terrestrial > Soil >... | reverse complement strand
TGCTCGATATACCAGCGGTAGAGGGGCTGGTGATCGGCGAACTCGAGGGTGCACATGGAGTGGGTGACGTGCTCGAGGGAGTCGGACTGGCCGTGGGCGTAGTCGTACATGGGATAGATGCACCACTGGTCGCCGGTGCGCTGATGGGTGGCGTGGAGGATGCGGTACATGACGGGGTCGCGCATGTTCAGGTTGGGCGACGCCATGTCGATTTTGGCGCGGAGGACTCGGGTGCCGTCGGGGAATTCGCCGGCTTTCATGCGGGTGAAGAGGTCGAGGTTTTCTTCTATTGACCGGTTGCGATAGGGCGAGTCTTTGCCGGGCTCGGTGAGGGTGCCGCGGTGCTGGCGGATCTGGTCGGCGGTTAGGTCGTCGACGTACGCTTTTCCAGTTTTGATGAGCTCGATGGCCCACTGGTAGAGCTGAGGGAAGTAGTCGGAGGCGTAGCAGAGACGATCCCAATTGAAGCCGAGCCAGCGGACATCTTTCTGGATGGAATCGACGTACTCCTGCTCTTCTTTTTCGGGGTTGGTGTCGTCGAAGCGGAGATTGGTTTTGCCGCCGAACTCAGCGGCGAGACCGAAGTCGATGCAGATGGCCTTGGCGTGACCGATGTGGAGATAGCCGTTGGGCTCGGGGGGAAAGCGGGTCTGGATGATGGCGTCGCCGTATTTTTTGGTGCGGACGTCCTCGGCGATGATTTCCTGGAGGAAGTTGGAGGAAGCGGTCGGGGTTTCCGGATTTGTGGTGGACATAGCGGACATTCTCTTATTCTTTCATTTTTTGTGCGGGAGCGGTGCACATCGCGCCGCCCCTACGAGGCTAGGTGTTTTTCTATATCCCGCTACCCCACGCTGAAGCGCGGGGCTAACAAGCGTTGCGCCTCCGGCGCGGGGGTATTGCGAAAGGTATGCATGGGGTCATAACTGAAATTCCTTTTCGAAAGATTGTAGGTTCGCTTCGGCTTGGCGGATGCGGGTGAGGCACGTTTCACGGCCGAGGACGGCCATGGTTTCAAAGAGCGGCGGGGCATTTTTGCGACCGCAAACGGCTACGCGAATGGGTTGAAAGGCCTGGCCGGCTTTTAGACCAAGTTGTGTGGCGGCGGCGCGGAGAGCCTGGTCGAGCGAGTCGTGATCGAAGAGGACGCTGGGGAGGATCACGAGGGCGTGCTGGAGGACTCGGCGGGCCATGGCGGCATCGCCTCCCTTCGATGGGATTAGTTCGGCTGGATCGTAGGGGGGGAGCTGATCGAGGAAGAAGAAGTCGGCGGCGGAGACGGCGTCGCGGAGGAGCTTGATGCGCTCACGGATGAGCGGGGTTACTGCTTGGAGTTTTTCGGGTTCTGGATCAAAGCCTGCGCTGGTTAAGAAGGGCGCGATCTGGCGGCTGAGTTCTTCGACGGGGAGGGCTCGGATGTGCTCGGCGTTTAGCCAGACGGCTTTGGGATCAAAGGGGTCTTCTTCTGAAAAATTGATGACGGCGTTGGCGCGGTTTACGGCTTCCAGAGTGAACGCGGCGGTAAGCTCTTCGAAGGTGAGGAACTCGCGGTCGTCTTTGGGAGACCAGCCCAGGAGACAGAGGAAGTTGACGAAGGCCGCAGGAAGGAAGCCGGCATCGCGATAGGTGGTGACGCTGACGACGGGGCCGTGCTTGCGCTTGGAGAGCTTGGCGCCATCGGGGGCGACTAGCAAGGGGAGATGGGCGAATTTGGGCGGCGGGACGCCGAGGGCCTCGAAGATTAGCAGGTGCTTGAAGGTGTTGGTGAGGTGGTCCTGGCCGCGGATGATGTGGCTGATGCGGAGATCGGCGTCGTCGGCGCAGGAGGCCAGGTGATAGGTGGGTAGGCCACCCCACCCCAACGACGAAGACCTGTCGTTGGGGACCCCGGCTGAACGAAGAAGTGCGAAGTCTTCTACTTCGTCGGCTTGCTTGGACTGCTCGCCGTAGACGGAGTCGGTGAAGCTCAGGATGCGGTTTTCGCCGCGGGGGACGCGGTAGCGGAGGGCGAAGGGTTCTCCGGCGGCGGCGCGGCGGTCGCTTTCCTCAACGGATAGTTCGCGCATGCCGGGGTTGAAGAGCCATGCGCCGAGGGCCGATTGATTGTCTTCCCCCGAGTGGGCGGGGGTGAAGTCGCGATAGGCGAGGCCTTTGGCGAAGATGGCTTCGGCCTTTTGGCGGTGCAGGGCGAGGCGCTCGGATTGCTTGTACTCTTCGTCCCACGAGAGCCCGAGCCAGCGGAGGCCTTCGAAAATCGATTGGACGCTGGCCTCGGTGTTGCGCTCGACGTCAGTATCGTCGAGGCGCAGTACCAGAGTTCCCCCGGTGTGGCGGGCATAGAGCCAATTGAAGATAAATGTGCGCGCGCCGCCTACGTGGAGATAGCCGGTGGGCGAGGGGGCAAAACGGACGCGGGGAGCGCCCAAAGAGGAAGCTGAATCTGGCATCGCGAAAATTGCTTTCTACTCACGATGCTAGCACCGCCCCCTCTGGTGAGCTCAGGCCTGCGGCGGCAGCGGTGGGTAAATCGGCTGCGGGGGGTATGCAGCCTGGGGCGCCGGCACTACCTTCCATTCAGAGAAGGCCAGCACGTAGAGCAGAACCAGGACGCCGAGCGAAGGAATGAGGCATACCAACGCGAGCCAGGGCGAAAAGCCGGCCTTCTTCAGGATGAACCAGAAGGGCACCATCACAATGATGAGGGCCACCAAAATGATGAGGGGGATAATCGCCACCATGGCCATGATGATGCCCTTGATAGCTTCTGGATCGGGCTGGGTCTGTTGCAGGAAAAGCGCCAGATATTGCATACGGAACTCTCCGCGTGTGGGATAGTAACTCTGAGACAAGATAAGGCTTATGGGGGAAATCTGCAATGAGTTTCTTGAGGCGCGGGAACCCAAAGTGATGAAATGTGCCCCAAAGGTGACTCTCGGGTGGCGCGGCCAACTTGCGCAACACCGATCGCATTGTTGCATGCGCCCGATGGAGAACTCTTACTAGGTAATGTCCTCCGTGTCGTAAACGGGGGCGACGGTGCGCTTTTTGGGTACGCCGTGGACGGAGCTGAGCAGGTCTTCGACTACGTCTTCAAGCTGGCGCTGGGTTTCCATCACTGCGCTCATGGTTTTCAGTTCGTCGGGTTCAAGGACGCGCTCAACCAGGACGACGGCGTGGCACTGGGCTACATGGTCGAGGTTGAGACCCTCGGGGGTCTTTGCCTTGATGCTTACCTGGTCGGTGCCGAGGCTGAGGAGGTCGGCGACGCGGGCGCGCATCTCTTCAACGATGGGAGAGATTTTTGGAGCGGCAAGAATCAGTGTGGTATCGACGTTGACGATGCGATAGCCGGCGTGCTGCAGCTCCTCTATGGCGAGGTTGAGGAATATGGAGGAGTCGGCGTCTTTCCAGCGAGGGTCGCCGGGGGGGAAAAAACTGCCGATATCGCCGGCGGCTACGGCGCCGAGAAGGGCATCAGTAACGGCGTGCAGCAGCACGTCACCGTCGGAGTGGCCTGCCAGGCCCTCGGGGTGGTCGAGCGTGAGCCCGCCGACGCGCAAGGGCACGCCTTTCTTAAATGCGTGCGAGTCATAGCCAAATCCGATGCGAGTTTCCATGGTTACCGTGCCTGTTCCTGAGCGCTGTTGCAGCTGAAATCAGCGGGCGCGCTGGCGGAGATAGAATTCGGCCAACTCCAGGTCGCCCGGCTGGGTAATCTTCAGATTAACCTGAGAGCCGGGGACTACGGCTACCGGAAGTCCTGCGCGTTCGACGACGGAGGCTTCATCGGTGCCCACAAATCCGTCGGCGGCGGCTTCGGCGAAGACCTTTTGCAACAGGCCGAAACGGAAGCCCTGCGGGGTCTGCGCGAGCACCACGTACTCGCGGGGAATCGTGGAGGTGATGATTGCGCCGTGGGCGGTTCGTTCCACCTGCTTGATGGTATCGACGGCGGGCATGCCGACGATGGCGGCTCCGTGCTCGGCTACGGCGTCGATGGTGCGGTCGATGGTGGCGGCGTCGATGAGGGGGCGGACGGCGTCGTGGACCAGGACTACATCGTCGGGCTGGGCGGGCAGGGCGGCCAGGGCGTGGGAGACCGATTCCTGGCGGTTTTCGCCGCCTTCGACTACGTGCACGCGTCCGGCAAAACCGTACTTATCCGCGTACTCGGCGATCTGGGCCTGGACGCGCTCTGTCTCGGATTTGCGGACAGCGACATAGATCGCCGTGACCCTCTTGACCGCGGCAAAGGCGCGCAGCGAATGGATGAGGATTGGAAGGCCGTCAAGGATAAGAAATTGTTTGGGCTGCGGACCGGCCATCCGTGTACCCAGGCCAGCAGCGGGAAGAATCACGAATACTTGCATAACTGCTGGAGTATACAACGGCGAGACGCTGCTTGCAGAGGAGATTTGATGGAAGAATGCTGTTTGATGCTCGTGGTTTCCCACCCTATTCGCAAAGAACGCGAAAACGGCCGGGCACCCGGCATATCATTTTGAGATGCGCAGGAAGACTCAATCCGCTGAGCCACAGAGCAAGTTCTCAACGCTACCGATCGACACGAAATTGCTGAAGCCGGGACTGCGGCTGGCGGTGGGACTGTCGGGCGGGGCTGATTCCGTGGCCCTGCTGCGCGCTTTGGCTGCGAGGGGCGGGGAACTGGGGCTGGTGCTGCACGTTGCCCACCTGCACCATGGATTGCGAGGCGAGGAGGCAGACGCCGATCTTGAGTTTGCCCGGGCTCTGGCTGGTGAGCTGGGACTGGCTTTTCACGAAGCGCGGGTTGATACCGAGAGCGAGGCAAAGGCAGACAGCGCGACGGGCAAGGGAGGAGAGACGATTGAGGAGGCGGCGCGGCGGCTGCGCTATGGCTGGTTCCGGCAGTTGATGGCCTCAGGCGAGGTGGAGGCTGTGGCTACCGCACACACTCTCGACGACCAGGCGGAGACTGTGCTTGCTAAATTTCTGCGTGGGGCATGGACGGAAGGGTTCTCTGGGATTCACCCGGTGATCGAGTTTCCGCAGGGACGGATTTTGCGGCCGCTCCTGGGGACAACGAGGGCCGAAGTGGAGGCTTATCTGCGGGGGGTGGGGCAGGGCTGGCGGGAGGATTCCTCGAACCGTCACTTGAGCTTTAGTCGAAACCGCATCCGGCATGAGCTGCTGCCGCTGCTGGAGGGCTGGAATCCGCGACTGCGCGAGCATTTGGCACAGATGGCCGCTCTGGCTCGCGACGAGGAGGCATGGTGGCAGGGCGAGATGGCCCGGCTGGCGCCGCAGTTTTTGTTGCAGGGACGGGCAGTTAGGGGTGGGGGACGCGCTGCCGGCGAGGGGCTGGCCTTGGATGTGATCCGGCTGGCTACGCTGGCCCCGGCGGTGCAGAGGCGGCTACTGCGGTATGCGGCGGAGCAGTTGGGGGCTGCGCCTGATTTTGGTTCGACCGAGGGACTGAGAACGCTGGCGTTGACGGGGCGGGCGGGACAGAGGCTTGAACTGGCCCAAGGGCTGCGGGCCGAGCGAACTCCCCGCGAACTGCGGCTGACAGTGGGGGCGGCGGCTGGGATTGTGGAAGGTGATGCGGTTGAGGGGTACGGCGGAACGATTCCGGGGGTGATTGTGGCTCCGGCATTTGGCCTTCGGCTGAGCATTAAGCTTGTTGATGCGGAGGGTATAGGCGCGGCGGCTGGGCTGGACGCCCAACTGCGCAACTGGAGACCGGGAGATCGCGTGAGGCTGCGCCACTCAGGCGGGTTGCGTAAGGTTAAAGAAGTGCTGGAGCGGTTGAAGGTTACGGGGAGCAGAAGGGCGGTTTGGCCGGTGCTCGAGATGGACGGCCGCATTGTGTGGATGAAGGGTGTGGAATTGGAGCCTGAACCGGGCATTGTTGTGGCGGCAGCCATCCTGGAGGACGGGGCCGAAAGTCAGTGCAAGGACGGAGGTTAAAGGCACACGTTGGCGGTAGTTTCAGGGGGTCGGGGACCGCAGAGATTCTGTATTGAACTTGACTTTTGTTTTACTACGATTTTCCCCGGGTTGGGAGTACAATCGTTGTTACCGCTCAGCCCATGCGGTTGGCGAAATTGTGCGCCGGCAGGCATGGTGTAATTTTGTGACTTTAAGGGAGTTGCGAGCGTCTAAGATGTGAAGGCGGAAATGGAGATCCAGAGAGTGGATTTTCCTCCGCCGGGAAAAGAGGAGCTCTGGTGAATTCGACGGTCAAAACGGTCATGTTCTGGATATTTATCCTCGTTTGCCTCATGCTGCTTCTCAGCGTTTGGCAGAAGAGCGCCAACATGGGCAAGGATGCGGAGTATACCTACTCCGACCTGTTCGAGAAGGTGCAGAACGGGCAGGTTCAGGATGCGAACATCCAGGGCAACGAGTTGCATGGCCACCTGAAGGCAACGCCAAAGGACCAGTTCCACACCACGCTGCCCGCCAACTACGAGGATATTGAAAAGGCGCTGCTGGCCGCCAAGGTGAACTTCTCTATCAAGGAGCAGTCGAGCAACCTGCCGCTGCAATTGCTGATCAATATCGGGCCGTTCGTTCTGCTGGGCGCGATCTGGTTCTTCATGCTGCGGCAGATGCAATCGGGCGGCAACAAGGCGCTTTCGTTTGGCAAGAGCCGGGCGCGGCTGCTGTCAATGCAGCAGAAGAAGATCACCTTCAAGGACGTGGCCGGTGTGGACGAGGCCAAGGAAGAGCTGAAGGAAATTATCGAGTACCTGCGCGAGCCGCAGAAGTTTCAGAAGCTCGGCGGACGCATCCCCAAGGGCGTGCTGCTGGTGGGGCCTCCCGGAACCGGCAAGACGCTGCTGGCACGGGCTGTGGCCGGCGAGGCGAACGTTCCGTTCTTTTCGATCTCCGGTTCGGATTTCGTGGAGATGTTTGTGGGCGTGGGCGCAAGCCGCGTTCGCGACCTGTTTGAGCAGGGCAAGAAGAATGCGCCCTGCATCATCTTCATCGACGAGATCGACGCTGTGGGCCGCCATCGTGGCGCCGGGCTGGGCGGCGGGCACGACGAGCGCGAACAGACGCTGAACCAGTTGCTGGTGGAGATGGACGGCTTTGAATCGAACGACGGCGTGATCCTGGTGGCAGCGACTAACCGGCCCGACGTGCTGGATCCGGCGCTGCTCAGGCCGGGACGTTTCGACCGTCGCGTGGTGGTGGGGCTGCCGGACATTCGCGGCCGCGAAGAGATTCTCCGCGTTCATGTGAAAAAGGTCCCGGTCTCTGACGACACCAACCTGAATGTGCTGGCTCGCGGGACGCCTGGATTCAGCGGCGCCGACCTGGCCAACATGGTCAACGAGGCGGCGCTGAGCGCGGCGCGCATGAATCGCAAGCAGGTCACGATGTTCGACTTCGAACTGGCCAAGGACAAGGTCCTGATGGGCGCCGAGCGCAAGTCAATGCTGCTGACCGATGAGGAGAAGCGCAATACCGCCTATCACGAGGCGGGGCACGCGCTGGTCTCATTCAAGCGCGGTGACTCAGACCCCATTCACAAGGTGACCATCATTCCTCGAGGCATGTCGCTGGGCGTTACTATTTATTTGCCCGACGACAGGCACAGCTATTCGCGCTCGTACCTTGAGACGCGGCTGGCCACGCTTTATGGTGGACGCGTCGCCGAAGAGCTTTTCCTGAGCGAGATGACTACTGGTGCGGGGAACGATATTGAGCGCGCCACCGAGATGGCTCGCTCCATGGTCTGCGAATACGGCATGAGCAGGCTGGGTCCGTTGACATTCGGGAAAAAAGAGGAGCAGATCTTTCTGGGCCGCGAGATTGCGCAGCATCGCGACTTCAGCGAGGAGACGGCGCGGCAGATCGATCTGGAAGTTCGCCGGCTGATCGACGAAGCCTACCAATCGGCTCATTCGATCGTGGAGTCGAATGCGGACGCGATGCACCGCATCGCCGCAGCTCTGCTGGAGCGTGAGACCATCGATGCGGAAGAGGTGAGGATGCTGATCGAGGGAGAGGAGCTGCCACCACTTCGTTCGATATTGGCTTCGCCCAGCGATACCGGCGGAAGCCCGCAGCAGGTGCTCAAACCGGAGCCGCGTGGCGGACCGAACTATCCTGAGGGATCGCCTTCACCGGCATAGCCACCTGCGGTGGGGCAGCCGCGGCTTTGCCGCCGATAACTCAAAAACAAGCCAAGTAAGAAAAGGGCCATCCGCTACGACGGATGGCCCTTTTCGGTGTGCCCTGAAGCGCAGTTAGCGGACCATTCTGCTGAAACTTCTGAGAGGATCTACGGACGTGCTTCATAGACGATGTTGAACGGGGTCTCAGCTGCCCGCCGAAAGCGGGAGAATCCCGCCTTGGTGACAACTTCTCGAATTCGAGATTCCCCCGCCTGCGCGCCGAGGCAAAGGCCAACCTCCTGGGATCGAGAACAGGGTGTACAGAGCAGGGTGGAGAACGAGTAATAAACTCGCCCCACTGGATTCAAGTTGTCTTTGAGATCGTCGTTAGCGAAGGGTTCCACGATCATCCATGTTCCATCTTTGTCGAGCGAGTTCCGCAGGTGCTCAGCGGCTCCAACCGGGTCACCCATATCGTGCAAGCAGTCGAATACCGCGACAAAGTCGTAGCCCTTGCCTGGAAAATCCTTTGCTTTTGAAACCTCAAAGCTGACCCTGTCTGCAACACCTTCGTGGATGGCTGATTCGCGCGCGGCTTCGATTGACTTGTCGTGATAATCGAATCCGAAGAAGCTCGACTTGGGGAAAGCCTTGGCCATTAGCAGGGTGGACGCACCTTTCCCACAACCTACATCGGCCACCTTTGCGCCCGATTCAAGCTTTTCCTTCACGCCGTCCAATGCGGGAATCCACGAACTGACAAGGTTAGCGGCGTAGCCTGGGCGGAAGAACTTCTCACACCCGTGGTAGACGCCATCCTGGTGTTCGTGCCAGCCCATCCCGGCGCCGGTGCGAAAAGAGTCCGCTATTCTCGGAACCGCTGCGAGCGAGCCGAGCGCAAGCTCAAATGCTCCGGGCAGATATGCGGGACTATCTTCATTTGCCAATGTAAATGCCTGTTCCGCACTCAGGCTGAATTTGTGGTTCTTCTCGTCGTAGGTTATATATCCACCCGCGGCTTGCGAGGCCAGCCACTCTCGAAGATAGCGTTCGTCAGTCCCAGTCTTGGCTGCCAGTTCTGCTGAACTCATAGGGCCGTCGGCCAGTGCTTTGTACAATCCAAGTTTCTCTCCGATCACAACCATGCCGGTGTGAACCGCTGCGCCGAGATCGGTGACGAACCGGCCAATGAATTCGTTCAGCCGGCCCATATCGAGCGGGGAAACCGCTGCTGTGCTCATAGGACCTCCTTCATTGTTTATGTGCCTCGATGACAGGGAAACGGGGAACTGGATTCTGAAGGGGATCAGAACCCGCTGAGGCACTAGCGCAGGTTACATCCGGGACTTCTTCGTGTCAAGACTGAAGACTGCTCCTGAGGGTGATACGCAAAACAATGTGGCAAGAGGAAACACCCAGTTTTATCCGGCGAAAGTCGGGTACTCTGGGCCTTACGCTATCAATGAAAATGCATTAGAAGATTTTGTAGCCGACGCCTACGCTGGCGCCGTAGGGATGGAGATTTAGGGTGTGTCCTTGTGAGGTTTCGATGACCCTGAAGTAATCCTGGTACTCGAAGTCAAAGGCACGGATGGTGAATCTCCTGGTCAGTCTGAGGTCAACGCCGGCGCCGAGGGCAAGGTCGGTGAATTTGTGATCGCCGAGGTTTGCGAAGACCCCATCTCCTGCGTAGACGTATGAAAGGTTTATGTTTGCTAAGCCGATCAGCGCCTTGGCATAGGGGGTCGCCCGCAGGACGTGGAAGTGGTGGATGGGAATCCTGGGACCAATCAGATAGTTATCCTCGTAAATCGAGTCGAACTGATTGAAGCGCAACCAGCGCGCCTCGCCTTCAATCTGGACCCAGCGGGAAAACTTGACGTCCGTGTAGGCGCCGAAGCCGTAGAGGCGGTAGGGGCTGGCTTCAGCCCAATTCCCATTGTATTGAGCGTCGTAGTCGGGCTGGAAGGCAGAGGCCAGTCCGCCGACCGTGAGGGAGAACTGGCTTTTGGTAGCCGCAGGGACTACCTGCGCGTGGGCAGTTAGTGATCCAGCGGCCAGCACAAAGGAAAGCAGAAGAACGATTGATAGTCTAATGCGCAAAAGGTAGTTCAACACAAAGCACGTCCAATCCGGGGAAATTGCATCGCAGGGATTATGCGTTCAATTACTACTGTGGGTTCGGCGTTGAGGCCGGCGGTTGCTGTTGATTGGTATTTGTATCTCCCGTGGCGGGTTGATCCGCCTGCGGAGACGATGAAGGCGCAGCGCCAGGGGCGGCGGCCGGCTGGTCACTGGCTGGCTGGTCGGCTGCTGGTGCGGCAGTTGCAGGCACGGCGGCTGCCGGGGCGGGTACCGCCCCGGCTGTCGGCGTTTCAAGACGGGTTACGTCATAGCGTTGCAACTTGTAGAAAAGTGGCGTTACTTCGAACGGCATCTTGTCGCGGGGATTCATGGGCGCATAGCGCTTGGCATTCAGCATATGGACCTTGTCGTCCCAGGGATCGGTTTTGAGCCAGCTGCCCAGCGGCAAGGCGGGCGTCTGGGTGAGGTCGTCCCAATTCAGCTTGGGCGACATCTTTTGCAGGTCGGACATCCAGGCGTTTCCATCGGGCTTGAGCAGGGCATCGCCGAGCATGGGAGTGGTGAGTCCCTTGAGCTCTTTGCCGCGATCGGCTAACTCGGCAAAGTAAAGACCCGCGCTGGGCAACTGGTCCTTGTACATGGAGTTCTGCAGATATTCCATAGCCCTCTTGGCGGCCTCAGCGTTGTCGTGGTCGGTGTGATACATGTTGATGCGCCTGAAGCTGGCCTCATCGGGGAAGAGCAGGCGGTCGTTGAATGCGTAGCGGGTGTCGATATGGTGGCCCATGGCGACGTGAGCCAGTTCCATGGCCACTACCGAGGCGATCGATACTTCGTTGGGCAGTGTATCGAGGAGGCCTTTGCTGATGAGGATGGTGTTTCCCACCGTGGTGGCCTCGATGGTGTCGGTAAGCAGGACCCGGGTATGCAACTGGTCAGTAAAGGCGAGGTTGTTGGGAACGACGAGATTGATGACGATCTGATCGAGGACCTTGTTTTCGTAGCCGCCCTGGTTGAGGGGCGCCACCAGGCCGGCTTCCACCAGCCGGTCAATCACGTTGTTTTCAGCCTGGGTGACCCACATGCGGGCGGCCTGCAATGGGCCTACGTCCTGGGAGTCGTCGCTCTTATCGACGGCGTCGTCCACCTTGACGCTGACGTTCTCGCTCTCGCGGGTGGGCAGCTTGAGGGAGTAGCCCCAGAAGTGAGTCTGGGCCTTCAGGCCGACTGATTTGTTGCCTTCCGCGCGCGTGGTCTCTTCCACGTAGACGGCTACCGGCAGCCAGACTCCGGGCTGCACATTCATCCGCCAGCTATCGAAGTGGAAGTAGTACTTGGAGGCATCTTCGGAATTTGTGGGCCCGGTATAAGTTCCGTTGAAGCGGACGACGTTGCCATCCTCGTCCTCAATCCAGATGCGGCCGTAGAAGCGGCCCATGCCGGCGACCTTGGGATGCACATCGTAAACCCAGGTACGAACCGATCCCAGAAACTCGGGCCGCACGAAGCTGAATTCATAGTGCTGGGTATCGAAGCCCGTGGGGTCAAGGAACATCATCTGCATAAACCCGGTGGAGGAATAGGTATACCTCTCCAGCCCGAGCGCCTTGGTGAGCCCGGTCATGGACGAGAGCGAGGCGGTGAAGAAATTATGCTTGCCGCCGGATTTGGATTCAGAAGATTTATTGGTCCTGACTTCAAAAGGCTTGTCGACGAAGGCCTTGCCGAAGTCGACGCGGCTCAGTATGTAAGTATCTGAGACCGGCACCGCATAGAGCTTGATATCCGGCTTGGTGTTTTGGATGTAGGTCTCCACCAGCGGCGTGCGTTGCCTGATGGACCTGATCAGGACCTTTTCGCTGGCGACGGCTTTTTGCACCAATGCGGCCTGTTCGGCGGTGAGTTGGCGCGCCTGACCGTACTTCGGTTCCTTGGTCTTTGCGTGCGCGCAAGCCGCACCAAGAATAATGATCAGGAAGGTGAGGGAGATCTTCCGAAACGTCATGTCAAGCTCCTAGCGTGAGTTCTTCCGGCTCTTTCTTGAGGCGCCGGCGCCGGTTTGGCATCGAGCGGCTAAGTTAAGCCCTTTGGTCCAATCTGTAGTGTAGCCATTTTACGCCAGTTGGAATGTGATGGTCACCGTGGTAGTGGTGTCTACCGCCTGTCCATTGCGCGTCGCGGGACGGAACCGCATCTGCTGCGCGACCCGCCGAGCCTCTTCATCCAGGCCGTGGCCCAGTCCGCGTACCACGCCCTGCACTATCACCTGGCCGGAGGCGGTGACGGTAATGCGCACGATGACATCGCCCTGGATTTTCAACTGTCTGGCTTCAGGCGTGTATTGCACAGGCGGTTTCGAGAGGACTTCAAGACTGGTGGAGGCAGGCGTCGCAGTGGCCTGCTGGACGACGACAGCCTTGGTGACGGTGGGAATGCCGGCTGAAGCCACCTTGCCGCCCGAGTAATTGCCTGTTCCAACTGTACCGGTGGCGCCTGGAATGCCGGCGGATGCTACTTTGCCCATGATACCGGAGTTGGAGCCGAATTTAGTTCCATTGCCAATACCGGTAGAACCGGGGACGCCATGCGGGGCGACGGCCGGGCCGCGGGAATTGCCGTATTCGTTGCCGATAGCGGCGATGGTGGCCGGACGGGTGGCGTAAGGATTGGGGGTGACGCCGAAGGTCTGTCCATAATGCACCGGTTTCGTGGAGGGCTTGCGGCTGTTATCTTGCGCCGGCATGGCAGCGGTCAAGGCGGCCTTGGGTTGAGGCGCAAGGGTGACCACCTGCTGCTTGGCTTCGATTGCGGGAAGATTGACTTTGGCCTCCATCTGGATAGGTTTCACTTCCGGCTTGGGTTCCGGCTTGGGCATATGAATAACGGGAGCCTGGAACTTGACATCAGGCAGATCGGGCGGCTTGATCTTGGGTGGCTCGGGCAGCTTGACTTTCTCTGGAGGCGGCTGTCTGACGGGAATAATAAGCTCAGTCATCTCGTACTTATGTGCATCCATAATTTTCTTGGCAGATGCTCCCACGTAGATCGCCATAGCCAGGATCAGCCCATTGATGACCGTACTGGTAATAAACGATCCGGTACTCTTCTCAGGCTCGGGGAGCAAACCGAAGTTGGTTCGACCTGGAGTGTAAGTCGCTTCCATTTTTACAGTCCTCGTTTACGTCCGTTGCGGCGTCGATGCGCCGTTATCTCAATACGAACAGGCAACAAATTGCGACAGCCCACAGCCTGGCCGGATTGAAATTGCCCACGGGGTAAAGCCGACGTTCGATCAGATATCCTGAGCGATCGCGGGCAGGATCTGTCCTGACCCGTTCCGCGCGGTTTGCATTGTCGCTCGCACAGACCAGAACAATCCGCCCCCTCACTATACATCCAAGCATTTGGCCGAGAAATCGCAAATCCCTCTTTCTGGTCAAGGGGACAAATGCTCGACTTACGGCAGATATCTCGCCATCCTCGACGATACCCTGCAGAATTATTGTACGGCAGTCAGCATTCCACGTGGCAAATCGGCTGGGCGGCTATCTTGAGGCGGGAGGGGCAAACCCATCCCGACCTTCCCTCACTGTAATAGACTCACCTTAGACGAAAGCGTTCTGGAAGGACAGTCTATTTGTGAACATATTGGTGACCGGGGGCGCTGGGTATATAGGTGGTACTGTTGCAGGCCTACTTGCCCGAAAAGGGAACAAAGCGGTTGTTTTTGACAATTTAAGCCACAGCCGCCGCGAGTTGCTTCCAGCGGGCGTGGAATTTGTGGAGGGAGAAGTCGCGGACCGCGCGGCACTCGAAAATCTTTTCGTATCAGCTAAATACAAGGGGCAGCCCTTCGATGGTGTGCTCCACTTTGCGGCTCTTATTGAGGCCGGCGAGTCGATGCAGCGGCCTGAAATTTACTTCCGCAACAACACCGCATCGACGCTTTCGCTACTGGAGGCGATGCTGGCGCATGGTCCTCGCCGGCTGGTTTTCTCTTCCACCGCGGCTGTTTACGGGGAGCCGGAATCCATTCCGATTCAGGAGGATGCGCGGCTTTTGCCGACCAATGCCTACGGCGAATCGAAGCTGCTGGTGGAGCAAATGCTGGGCTGGCTGAACCGGATTCACGGACTGCGCTACGCCTCGTTGCGATATTTTAATGTGGCTGGAGCGGCGGGGGATGCGGATGAGGGTATTACGAGGGGCGAGGCGCATGAGCCGGAGACCCACTTGATTCCTTTGGTTCTGGATGTGGCGCTGGGCCGCCGCAAATCGATCCGCATCTATGGCGAGGATTATCCGACGCCGGACGGAACCTGCATCCGCGATTATATTCACGTCTCCGACCTGGCCGACGCGCATCTACTGGCGCTCGATGCGCTGGAGACGCAGGACCGGCTGATCTTCAACCTGGGCAACGGGAAGGGATTCAGCGTCCGCGAGGTCATTGAATCGGCGCGCCGCGTGACCGGACATCCCATTCCGGCCGAGGTTTGCCCACGCCGTGCCGGCGACCCGGCGGTGCTTGTTGCCAGCTCAGAGAAAGCTATTCGCGAACTGGGCTGGGAGCCGAAGTACACCCAACTGGACGACATTATTCGCACGGCATGGATCTGGCACCAGAAACGTTATGCCTGAGCTTTCCTCTTCGTTGCGGGTTTCAAATCAAGGCGTGCAACAACCATGCGGTAGAAGCGGAAGATAATACTCTTCGAGATAACTGACAACGGCAAAGAGGATTGCCATGCCCGCCAGCGCACAGAAGAACAAGCGAACCGGCAGCGTGGTGATCAGCGATTTTCCTTGAGGGCTTTCCGGCGAGGGCCGGGAGAACAGATAGCCGCTGGTGAAACAAATGCAGGCTGCAAGCGCGACGTAAGGAAGAGAGATTTCCAGACGCTCCTGCCAGCGGCTTGCCGGCAGGAAGAACGCGCTTGCCAGGACTGGATAAAGTGATAATAAGCTGAGGAAGAACGAGAAGGATTTGGCAATTTCAAGAAACATTGGGTGGCTCCATTCTTGCCTGAAAAGCGAACGAGTCAGGTCCAGAGCGGAAGGAATGAGCTCGAAGAAGCTCATCTTGAACTTCATCTTAGAGCAGCTTCTCTGAAGGCGTAGAGTGAACGTGGACCGGGAGGTCCACGCTACAGCCGGCCGGGAGGCCGGCGCTACATATTCTTGCCGGGACGGGCAATTCGCTTTTGGCACTTGCTTCGAGTGAGTCTGTCTCGATAGAGTGACTAGCACGAGGCCTCTCGCGCGGGAAGCCCCCCTTTGCCCGACGCGAGTCTTCTTGATCGATCTTTCCCAGAGGACGCCCTGCATGTCATCCTTGCCCGTTCCGGCCACTGCCCATCAAGATATTGACTCAACGCTCAGAGAGAACCGCGTATTTCCGCCGCCGCCGGAGTTCAGCGCGAAGGCCTACATCAAGAGTCTCGAGGAGTACGAGGCGCTGTATAAGCAGTCCATTGAGGATCCGGAGAGCTTTTGGGCGGGGGCGGCGAAAGAGCTGCACTGGTTCAAACCCTGGGACAAGGTCCTGGAGTGGAATCTGCCCTGGGCCAAGTGGTTTGTGGGCGGCAAGATGAATTTGAGCTACAACTGTGTGGATCGGCATGCGTTGGGGGCGCGACGGGACAAGACCGCGATCATCTGGGAGGGCGAACCGGGTGAGGTACGCCGGCTGACTTATGGCGAACTGCACGTGGAGGTGCAGAAGTTCGCCAACGCACTGAAGGGGCTGGGGATCAAAAAAGGCGACCGGGTGGCGGTTTATATGGGCATGACGCCGGAGCTTGCGATTGCACTGCTGGCCTGCGCGCGGATTGGGGCAGTTCACTCGGTGATTTTTGGCGGATTTGCAGCTAATGCCATTGCCGACAGGGTGAATGACTCAGAGTGCGTGGCAATTCTTACCCAGGACTCGAGCTACCGGCGGGGCAACGAGATCCAGCTCAAACGGACCGTGGACGAGGCCCTGAACGCCTGCCACACGGTGAAGCACGTGGTTGTCTACAAGCGCACCGGGTCGCCGGTGAACATGGTGGAGGGCCGCGACCACTGGTGGCACGATCTGATGGCCGAGGCAGCGCCGGAATGCCCGGCTGAGGAGTTGGATTCGGAAGATCCGCTTTATATTCTTTACACCTCGGGGACTACTGGAAAACCGAAGGGGCTGGTGCATACTACCGGCGGCTACGCGGTGCAGACCTACCTGACGACGAAATACGTTTTCGATTTGAAGGACGAGGATACTTACTGGTGCACGGCCGATATCGGCTGGGTTACCGGGCACTCGTATGTGGTCTATGGACCGATGCAGAATGGGGCTACCGTGCTGATGTATGAGGGGGCTCCGAACTGGCCGGATTTTTCGCGATTCTGGAAGATCGTTGACGATCATAAAGTGACGATCTTCTACACCGCGCCCACGGCGATCAGGGCGTTTATCAAGTGGGGCGACCAGCACGTGGAGAAGTACAAGCTGGACTCGCTGCGGCTGCTGGGGACAGTGGGCGAGCCGATCAATCCCGAGGCGTGGATGTGGTACCGGGAGAAGATTGGGCACAACCGCTGCCCGATTGTGGATACATGGTGGCAGACGGAAACGGGGGCGATTTTGATTGCGCCGATTCCGGGAGCCGTGCCAACCAAGCCGGGTTCGGCTACACGGCCGTTTTTCGGCATTCAGCCGGAGGTGGTGAACAAGGAAGGCGAGCCGGTGCCCGCGGGACACGGCGGCCTGCTGGTGATCCGCAAGCCCTGGCCATCAATGGCGCGGACGGTTTATGGCGATCCGGAGCGCTATGAGAAGACTTATTGGAGCGACGTGGAGGGCAGCTATTTTACCGGCGATGGCGCGCGAATGGATGCGGATGGCTACTTCTGGCTGATGGGACGCGTGGACGACGTGATCAACGTGAGCGGCCACCGGCTGGGGACGATGGAAGTGGAGTCGGCGCTGGTGGCGCATCCCAAAGTGGCCGAGGCTGCCGTGGTGGGGCGGCCGGACGAATTGAAAGGGCAGGCGATTTCAGCGTTTGTATCGCTTGAGAGCGGGAACTATCCCAGCGAGGAGTTGAAGGACGAACTGCGGAAGTGGGTCTCGAAGGAGATCGGCTCGCTGGCGCGGCCGGACGATATACGGTTTACCGAGGCGCTGCCCAAGACTCGATCAGGCAAGATCATGCGGCGGTTGCTGAGGGAACTGGCTACGCATGGGGAGATCAAGGGAGATACGACTACGCTCGAAGACTTTACCGTGATTGCCAAGCTGCGTGAGTCGGAAGAAGGATAAAGTCCACGTATTTATTGGTTCCTGCGTGAATAATGTTTTTGCGCCGTCCCTACGGGACTCCGTGGGGATTTTGTGGAATCCCTTTTCCCCACGCTGAAGCGCGGGGCTAACAAACGCTGCGCCTCCGGCGCGTTTGCACGGACATAACTTGTGCAGTCTCCATCAGTTCGGCAAACGTGAGAGCGCAGTCTCTATCAGTTTGGCAAATGCGAGAGTGCAGTCTTCATCAGTTCGACAATCGCGACAGAAGGTCATGGTAGGCGCGGCGAATCATGCGGCCTGCGTCTACTTTGCGGATCCAGCCAGAGAGAGTCCAGGGCTTGAAGTTGAAACAGACCACGCTGTTGCCCAGAAAATCGTGCTCTACAGCCTTTGCGTCCATTTTCTTGAGGACTGCTGCATAGCGCTGGACGAAGGCTGGCTGGGAGAAGAAGGTTTTGCCTTCGCCGATGGCGAAGGGGACGATTGTGCGCGGCTGAGAAAAATAGTGGTGGACGCCATCGGAGACGCCGGGCCACGCTTCGTTGAAACAATCATCGAGGATTACGATTCCGCCTTCGGCAAGAGCGCCTTCGGCGGTGGAGAGATCGTGCGCGGTGATTTCCGCTGTGTGGCCGCCGTCGATGCTGAAGAGGCGGAAAGGGCCGCGGCCGAGCGAAAGCAAATGTTCGGCGGTAAGCAGGGTGGAGTCGCCTTCATGAATGACTAGGCGGTCCAGGTCCGCGTGGCGGCGGAGATTGCGCTTGAAGCGATCGAGATTGCCGGCGCCGGAGCGGTCGACGTTCAGGTGCTGATGAGAGAAGAGATCGATGGCGACTGCGGGTTCGGCCTTTGCGCCGAGGAGATAGAGCAGAATAAGCAGCTTGCCGTGGTGGACGCCGATTTCTGCTGCGCCGCCGGATAGATTGGCGCTGCGCTGCTGCTGAGATAAGAGGACGATAGCGTGTGCGGCTCCGGGCTGGAGCCAGCCCTTCACCAGATGATGGCCGTGCTTTAGATAGGCGTTCAGGCTTCCGTTGGACACGCGGGGATTATAGCAAGACGGGGTCTTTCGAAAATATTGATTTATGCGGTGGATATGAGTGCGAGCTTGGAAGCCCGCACTCAATTGTGCCTGGGGTGCGATCAGAATTTGTAGACAATGCCGAAGGTGGCGCGGGAACTGCGGGTGCGATTCGGAGAGTACCCGGTCTGAGGGTTGATGAGGGTGAACGAAGAGGCGATGTCGTCGCCGGCGGCGCGCAGGAGCAGACGATTGCTCAACTTGTAGTCCATGCCAGCGCCGGCGCCTCCGGCAAGGGAGATATTTGGGGTCTGGTTGAAGCCGCCGACGTGTTCGCCACCGAGGAGGCCACGGACGAAGATGCTGGTTTTCCCGAAGAATTTGGCTTCAAAGACGGGTCCGAAGAGAACTGTATCGACCGTCGGGGTTTGTGTGAGACCCACGACTTCAGGACTTGAGACCGGGTGCACGTAAGTGGCTCCGTCGGCGACGAGACCGAGGTGTTTTCCCCAATAGCGGGTGACAGCGAGTTCCGCACCGATCTCGCCGTAGCGCGATCCGTTGATCATGTTGAGGCTGGTGTAGCCGACGCCGAGGTAGGCGTCGTACTTATAGGTATCTGCCCCCTCGGCGCTGGTGGCTTTATGGTCCGGGGCTACCTGGCTGAAGGCCGCCAGGGGCAGAAGCGCGGCCGCAAGCATGGCCAGGATCGAAAACGATGACGTTCTTTTCAACTTGAAAATCTCCTCAATACCGTGCGGTGGCCGGGCTACCGTTGGCAGGGGTTTCCCCTGGGGGCGGCGCCGAGACTGGGATTCGGTACATTCATAGACTATCCTCTCTACCCCTGTTCAATGAAGTGCGGTCATCGCGTTTGAATAGGAACCGGGTCAGAGAGGGTGATGAGTTTGCCTGACGAGTCTGTTACTGAGACGGCGATTCCTGTGGGAAGATAGCGGGCGAGGATCTGGGGATCGGTCCAATCGAGAGTCCAGCCGTCCTGAATGGCCACCACGGTGTACTGGCCGGGGACAACATCGCGGAGGGAGAAGCTGCCATCTGAGTCGGACTGGTCGCGGCGGATGAGAGGCTGCCATGCGGGCCTGCTGTTGGGTACCAGGACCATCATTACGCCGGGGGCTCCCTTGCCATTGAGGCGTGCAAAACCTTCAATGCGGGTCTCTCCCAGGCCGATGGTTACCGCGAGGGTGAGCGGGTGATCGCGGACGGTTAAGTGGGCGCCCGAGCGAGAACGGCTGCCCGTGGAGATTGCTGTAATGGGTAATGGACTGCCGGAGTTGAAGGCCGATAGCTGCCAACTGCCTGGCGGCACACTCTCAAACCGGAATGCGCCCTGGTTGCAGGTGGTTTGAATCGGGTTCTCGCGATGCGCGGGGTCGAGCGAATCGAGGATTACGGTTGTTTCGCCGGGAAGCGCTGCGCCGGAGACGGTCTGGAGGGTTCCGGTGACGGCGACGGTTGGTATTTCAGCGGCGGGATCTACCTGCTGACTGATGGTGGCATCCAGGTCAACGACTCGGGGCGGATCGGGTAGCGCTATTTCATAGCGGCCGGGAGCTACGCCGCTGAATTCGATGAGTCCCTGCTTTGCATTCATGGATGGAGGGGTGGGGTCATCAATGCCGCGAGTGCCAAAGATGCTGTGGTAAAGCGTGGGCATGGAGGGCACGTCGGAGTCATCGACGGAGCGGGGGGCTTCAAGGGTGATATGGAGGGCTGGAACCGCGTGCAGGTTGAAGTCGGCCTCTATTCGGTTGCCTCCGGCAGGAACGATGGGTGAGGCCTGGGCTTCGTCGGAGGTTGAGTCGAAATAGGTGATTGGGTAGGCCACGTCAAGGGTTGCGGTGGGGTCGTTGGGCGGCCTGGATTGTGAGGGGTGGATTGCGTACCAGGGATCGGCTTTGACGGCCAGAAGGTACTCGCCGGCGGCAAGATTGGTGAACTCGTAAGTGCCGGTATCGTCGGTGGTGGCATTGCTCATATGGGTGATGCGATCACCCGGATTATGGGCTTGCGGCCTGCGGAAGAGCATGACCACGGCTCCTTCGACCAGGTCGCCGCCGTCGGCTGTGACTACACCGCGAAGGACGGAGCCTGGGGTGAGGCGGAAGATCAGGCTTTCAGTCTCCTGGTCAGGGCCGGTGACGATCGCGGTCGAGTATTCATCGTGTTCATCGTAAAAGGCGGTGTGGAATCCGCGGCGGGAGGCGGTGAGCTGGTACTTGGTGGCGGGCAGGTTTTCGAGAGCGAAATGGCCGTCGCTGTCAGAGACCGTTGAGGCGATGGTGTGGCTGTCTGACTCGGCGAGGATTGAAACGATGGCGCGACGAACTGGTTCGCCGGTTACAGAGTTCAGCACCTTGCCGGCTATGCGGTAGAGGCCTGGGGTGGAGGGTTTGGTTTGCGCGTGGGCCGGAAGGGATGCTATCGCCAGCAGTGCGGTTAAGACTATGAAGTAAACCAGAATTTGTGGTTTCCCACCTTTCCGCGAAAAGCTGCGGAAGGATGGAGCACCCGGGAGTTTTGGTTTTGAAGCGGCGATGGTTGGCATCAGGGTTCCGGCGCCTCCACAACTAGATTGCTGGTGGTTCCTGCGGAGAGCGTTACGGGCTGGCCCGGATTCGGCAGAGATGCTAGCACCGAACGGTCGCGGTATTCGAGGCGGGCGGTCGCGTTGAAGACGTAGACGTGATAACTGCCGGGCGTGAGGTCCTCAAGGGTTGCCGTGCCACCGGTTGAAGGGCGCAGGGTTACCGGCATTACGTCCGCGGTTGAGTCGAAATCGGGAACCGCATAGGCGGTGTAGAAAGGCTCCTCTCCGGGAGTTGTCGCCATGAGGGATTGCGGGAGGCTGAGAGCCAGATTTGCGCAGTCGTCCCGCAAGGTCAGCGTCATGGTCGAGACGGATCCGTTTAGCCCGAGGATCGCCGGCTCACGGGCCAGGTTGACTCCTCCGCCGGTGAGCGAATCCTCGCAGAGGCCCTTTTGGGCTATGTTGGCGTGCACCCAATAGGCGCCGGGAGTTAGCCAGGTTGCGTCCATGGGGCCGGGCGCGTAGCCGCTGGCATAAGAGATGACCATGCCCTCGCCGATCCAGTTTCCGCCGGCCGGACTGAGAAGCACCCGAATCTGTCCGGGTCTGCCTTGATCCGCTGCTGACTGCGTTGAAGCCAAGGCGGTGCGATTGATTACGAGTTGGACTGGATTGGGATGGGGGACGGAGAGAGAGATGCGCAGGTTCTGAACGTCGTGGCCGGAGACGGTGAAATCCGCGGCACCCGCAAGCTGCCCTGCGTCTTGATCGGAGATTGTGCCGGAGCTCCCGTTCCTATAGACGGGTTGGGACGAGACCAGTAGCGAGTAGGTCCCATCGGGCAGTTGCACCTGAAAGGTGTGTGTTTCCTGGGAGTAGCCGGCGTGATAGGGGAGCTGATGGCCCGCGGCGTCTATGATGGTGGCGGAAAAATCGGGACTGGCGCGGCCGGAGGGCTGGTACTGCGGGAGTTGGACCGCGGCGGAGACGAACTGGAAGGGTTCAAGCGTCAGGGTCAGGTTGGCCTGCGCCTGGTCGCCGGAGGAAAGCTGGATGTGGGCGGCGCCGGCAAGGTCGCGTGCGTCGGGATAGAAGACGCTTACGTATCCCGCGCGGCCTGCGCCGTATGGGTTGGCGGCAGGATCGTTTTCCAGGGTTGGTTCGGTATAAATCACGTACTCACCGTCGGCCAGCGAGGCAAAACGATAGGCTCCTTCGCTGTTGGATTTGGTGATGGATGCGGGAGTCCAGACGGCGCGACCGTCCTGGATGGTGCGCCGGAGGAGGTTGATGGTGATTCCCTCTGCCGGGTCGCCGGTGGAGAGCTCGATAATGCCGTGAATGGACGAGGTGGGCTCGAGCGTGAAGACCAGATCGGGCATCTGCGCGGAGACATGGACGCTGCGCGCGGGGCCGACTGCATCTTCGACGGCGGACGATGCGGAGGTACGAGGGCGATCGAGGTAGCCGGGTTTGGTGACCTGGATGGCCTGCGGGCCTGACGGAACGCCGGGGACTTCGAAGCGGCCGTCGCTGTCAGTAAGGGCGCCTGTTTCCGCGTCGCCTTCAATGCGCACCAGCGCGCGGGGGATGGGCTGGCCGGTAGCGGCGTTGATGACTTGGCCTTGCACGGTTACCGGTGTGTTTGCGGAGAGGGATACGGGAGCGGACTGTGCCGGTTCCTGGGCTGAAAGCTGGAGCGGATGAAACAGGGTTGCGAAAACGGCTGATAGGAAAAAGGCCTGGAGAACGCGGCGTGGGCGGGTTGCCGGGGAGATTTGTTTCAGGGATGCGCGTTCAAGGATGGTTCGAGAGTCCACTCCCCATTTTGACCGTTTGGGGGCGGGAAGGGAATCAGGGTCGCGGGAAAAATAGAGTTTAATATTCGAATTTGGCAGAGGATGGCTTGACTGGTTGCTCCATCAATCATGTTCTTGCGCCGTCCCTATGGGACTCCGTAACAAATTCGTGGACTCTCTTTTCCCCACGCTGAAGCGCGGGGCTAACAAACATTGCGCCTCCGGCGCGTTTCAAGGTTGTGAGATTCAATAGACTCAACCGCGCTCGAGATACCAGGGAATGTTGATGACGATGATGCGGCGGTTGCCGCGCAATAGCAAGATCACCTTTAGCAGATCGGCGCGGCGATTGTGGAGGAGGTTTTCCCACCAGTGGCGGACTACCAGCTCCGGCACCAGGACACAGATTTTTTGGAATTTGGACTCTCGCTCGACTTTGAGGACGTAATCGACCACTGGGTTCAGGATGTAGCGGTAGGGCGATTGCAGAATCTCGAATTTTGGAACGCACTTGCCGGCGGCGCGCAGGGGAGCGGCTACGTCGCGTTCCCAATCGCGGCAGATCTCGTCTGGATCGTCGGCAATTTGAACGTGGAGGCAGCGAATATCGTTGGACATGGAGAGCGCGAAGGAGAGAGCTTTCTCCGTGATGCGGCTCCAGCGGTCGATGGGGACTATGACGATGGGTTCGGCGATCTCGGCGGGAGCGATGGGACGGTTGCAGGCGGTTTCGCGATCGACGCGAACGTAGTGACGTTTGACGGCGTGCATCAATAGGATCATGACAATGATCAGCAGCGCCGTGATCCATGCGCCTTCAACAAACTTGGCTACCAGAACGACGATAGCGGTGATGCCGGTGGCCACGGCGCCGAGGCCGTTGACGAACATGCGGAGCGGATGGCCACCTAGGCGCTTCCAGTGCATCACCATGCCTGCCTGGGAGAGGGTGAAGGCCATGAAGGCGCCGATGGCGTAGAGGGGAATGAGGCGGTCAGTGACGCCACCGAAGAGGATGAGCAGCACTGCAGTGAGCGCAACCAGTACGTAGATGCCCCAGGAGTAGAGCAAGCGGCGGCCGCGCAACAGGAATACGTGGGGCATGTAGTCGTCGAGGGCGATGGCGCGGGTGAGGCGGGGGAAATCGGCAAAGGCCGTGTTTGCGGATAGCGCCAGCACCAGAAGAACCGAGCCGATGGTGACGTAATAGAACCATCCGTGGCCCATTACGGCGCGGGTGAGCATGGAGAGCACGCTCTCATAACCAGGTCCACCGGGGTCAGTGGCGGCGATTCCGTAAGCGCGAGAGAGCAGGGCGATTCCGGCCAGCAGGACTGCCAGCAGGACGATGATGATGGTGAGCGTGATCTTGGCGTTCTTGCGGGTATCGTCGCGGAAGGCCATTACGCCGTTGCTGACCGCTTCAACGCCGGTCATGGCGGTGCAGCCGGAGGAGAAGACTTTGAGCAGCAGCCACAGGCTGACGGCGGCGGTTGCCGCGGGGATTGCCGGCAGCGGTGTGACCGGAAGTGGATGGCCGGCGGAGTGAAAGGCGTGCCAGGCGCCGACGGCGATGACGATCAGCAAAGTGCCGGTGAAGAGGTAGGTGGGGATCATGAAGATCACGCCGGTGTCGTGGACGCCACGCATGTTCACGATGGTGAGAATGAACAGCACCGCGAGGCAGAGTTGCAAAGTATAGGGCTGCAGGCCGGGGGCGGCTGAGATGAGCGCACCCACGCCGGCCGAGATGCCTACGGCGGCGGTGAGTGTGTAATCGATCATCAGGGAAGCCGCGGCGAGGAGGCCGGCGCTTTCGCCAAGATTTTGCGAGGCTACGGTATAGGAGCCACCGCCCTTGGGATAGGCGTCGATGGTTTGGCGGTAGCTCAAGTAGACGATGGCGAGCAGAATTACAATCGCCGCGCTGACGGGGACGATGTATTTGACGCCCATCAAGCCGAGCGGAATGAGCAGGGTGAGCGCCGCTTCAGGGCCGTATGCTGCGGAGCTTAGGGCATCAAGGCCGAAGACGGGAATGCCGGCGAGAGGGCCGATGTGCTCGGCGCGTTCCTCGCTGGTGGCCAGGGGGCGGCCGAAGAGCAGATTGATTGCGTTTGTGGATAAGGCCATGGGTTGTTTTCCAGCGATGGGGAAATTGGGTTGGAACCAGCCGACGATGGAATTGTCTCATGGCGCGGCGGCAGGGGAGTGAATCAGGTCAGTTGGCGAGGGGAGAGATTTTTCGCGGCGTATCTTCATGGAGCTCGTGGTGCAACTCGTCAACCTTCGCCCTGGCTTTGCTTAGAGCTTTTTTGCCGGCCGGTGTGATTCTGTAAACCCGCCGCTTGCGTCCGTCCACATTTTTGAGGACCGACTTCAGCAGGCCGGAGCGTTCCAGGCCGTGCAGGAGCGGGTAGAGAGTGCCGGGGCCAATGTGATAGCCGTGACGGGCCAGTTCCTCCATCATGGCCAGACCAAAGATGGGCTCATACATGGCGTGCGCCAGCACGTGAACGCGGATCAGCCCGGAAAAGAGTTGGTGTTGCTTTAACACAAGATCAATATACCGCTGTCGAAGCAATTTTGGAATTGGATTATATCGAAATCCGATATATTCTGTTCGGGACAGGTGATGGCTTCAAAGCGGATTCAGTGAATTCCGCGGAGGGGGAAGGATGGGGGTTGCCGGAAGAGGCTCAAGGCTGGCGCTGCTGCTGATTGTTATTGCAGCCGCGTCAAGAATTTGGGCACAGGGGCCTCCGTATCAAACCGACGATCCGGTGCCTGTAGATCTGCATCACTACGAGTTCTATATTTTCGGCGGGGTGGATGGAACCCCGGCAGAGATCGATTCGACTGGACCGGCTTTTGAGTTTAATTGGGGCGCGATCAACAGGGTGCAACTCCACGCCATACTTCCATGGGGAGGGGTTTTCCCGTCAAACAATCCTGTTTATCTGCCTGGGGGCACGGGGACGAGCGCATTCGGCCTGAACGATATGGAACTGGGCGTGAAGATTGCCATCATCAAAGAGACCAAGCACGTTCCGCAGATCGGGACCTTCACCATGTTTGAAATGCCGACCGGGAATTATAACGATGGACTCGGCGTGGGAAAGGTCTGGTACAAGCTGCCTGTGTGGCTGCAAAAAAACTCCGGCAAGTGGCTTTTTGACGGCGGCGGTGGGTACCAGGTGGTTCCGCAGACGAATTATCGGGATTTTCCTTACACGGGTTGGTTGGTGAAACGGGAGCTCAACGAGAGGCTGGAGCTGGGCGCGGAATTGTTTGCGCATGGGCGCGAAGGCTTTGCGGCGGCGCAGACTGGGCGCTCGGCGATGATCGACGTGGGCGGCTACTACCATTTCAAAAAACATCCCGATGAGCAGTTTTTGTTTTGCTACGGGCACTCCATTGCGGGTCAGACGGAGAATTACGCCTATGCGGGAATGTACTGGACATGGGGTAAAGAGGAGAAGAAGAAAGACGCTGCGAAAAGCGACTGGATGCAAGGGCCGATAAGTAGAAATGGGTTTTGAATCAAGTGCGGGACAGGGAGCGAAGGACGATTCACGGCAGGGAGAACGCATCTTATGGAGATTACGTCGCGCGGTCTTTGGACATTGATTCATGGAATAGGATTCGGCGCGCTTTATCTATTGGCCTGTTCCGGCGCGCTGGTGGAGCTATTTCGAGTTACTGCGAAGTCTGAAGCTCCAGAATTCACTTCGGGTCGTGAGCGATTCCTGAAGGTTTATCTCATCACGATGGTTGCGCTCGCATGGGCGGCGGTGCTGACCGGGACTTTCGTCATCTACCCGTGGTACCGCGCCGCGCCCCCGTTGGGGATAGGCGACCTCTCAATGTTTCCACAGCGGCTGCTGGTCTCCAATCCATCGACCAGCGGCTGGCACTCGCTGGGAATGGAGTGGAAGGAGCACATTGCCTGGTTCGTTCCTATCTCGATCACCGTGGTTGCGTATGTTTTTATCCGGTACGGGCGCGAACTGAGGAATCACAGGCGGCTTCGCGCGGCGGTGCTTTGTTTTGCCCTGGTTTCGTTTATTGCAGCGGGCGTGGCTGGATTTTTTGGAGCGATGATCAACAAGTATGCGCCGGTGCAGGGTGGGCATACGATTCAACTGAGCCACGGAGGAGAGAGATGAACAGGACCGATCGTGCAGTTTCCCCTAGACCTCCGGCGATTCCGAACGGTTCAGGTGCGGCTGCGATTCTTGCGGCGGGATTTGGCTGTTTTGTTTTGGCTGTACTTGCCTTAGCGGGCGATAAGTCGGCGCTCATCAAGAGTTACATGGTTTTCTATAAGCCAACCGGGCCTCTATCGGGAGTGACTACGACTGCCGTTCTTATCTGGATTCTTACCTGGGCGATGTTGGAATGGCGTTGGCGCAATAAGGCGGTTGCAGTGGGCCGTATATGCGCGATTGCTCTGGCGCTGCTGGGACTGAGTCTGCTGGTGACATTTCCCCCTGTGGTTGATTTGTTCTGATGGAGGAGTCATGCAGCAGGCGATCATTGCGCAATTCATCTCTTAAATTGCGGAGACTACCGCCCTGGGGAGAGTGAATTGGAATCGGCTGCCGTGGCCGGGGGTGCTTTCGGCCCAGATGCGGCCACCGTGCTGCTCGACAATGCTGCGGCAGAGGGCAAGGCCGAGGCCGGTGCCTCCGAGGGCGCGGGAGTCGGAAGCGTCGCCCTGCTGGAAGCGGTTGAAAATATGCTCGAGTTTTTCCTGAGCGATTCCGCGGCCCTGGTCCTCGACGATGAAACAGGCTTCATTTTCGCTGACGGGCTGCGCGGCCAGGCGGATCTGCGTCTCCGGCGGCGAGAACTTAATGGCGTTGGCTACCAGCTCGTTAAGCACTTGCAGGATGCGTTCCTGGTCGGCAAGAACCCGCACTTTTGGCGCTTCAATGCGGAGGTCGATGTGAGCCTGGCTAGCCGATGGGAAGGCCACATCGATGGCTCGGCGCAGCAGGTCACCGGCTTCGACAGGCTGGCGATCGAGGGAGAGATTCCCCCGTTCCACGCTGTCGAAGTCGAGAATGTCGTTGACCAGGCGGACCAGGCGGTCGCAGTTGCCGATGGCCATCTCGATCATCTGGCGCTGCTTTTCAGGGCGCTTGTCGAGAGTGCCTGAGGAGATGAGACCCAGCGAGGCGCGCAGCGAGGTGAGCGGCGTGCGCAGTTCGTGGCTGACGGTGGAGATGAACTCGTCTTTCATCTTCTCAAGGCGGCGGCGTTCGGAGACATCCTGGAATGCGACCACCATGCCTGAGATTTGGCCGTCTTCGATGAGCGGGCTGGCGCTGTACTCGACTGGGAAGGAAGTGCCGTCACGGCGCCAGAAGACTTCGTTGCTCATGCGGACGGGCTCGCGGCGGCGCAGGGCCTGGAGAATGGGACTGGTGGCGCGGGAATAGAGCGTGCCGTCGGCGTGGCTGTAGTGGATGACGAGATGGACGTCGCGGCCGATCAACTCATCGGTGGAGTAGCCGAGGGCGCGGGCGCCGGCCTGGTTGATGAAGGTGAGGCGGCCGTCGAGATCGATACCATAGATGCCGTCGGCCACGGAGTCGAGGATTAACTCGCGCTGACGCGTGGCAATGTGCAGCGCATCTTCGGCTTGGTGCTGCTCAGTCACGTCCATTCCGTGGTTGAGGATAAAGGGCCGTTCGCCGGGCAACTGCATGCGGCGGCTGCGGAAGGCGATGCGGCGGTATGCGCCGTCGCTGCGACGGAGAGGTAAGGCGCCCTGCCACTCTTCTTTGGTTTCGAGAGTGCGGATGCAGTCCTGAAATGTGGCAAGGCCGGCGGAATCAAGAAGATCGGTTATGGAGCGGCCGGTTAGGGCATCGGCGCGGTAGCCCAGAGTTTCGGCGGTGAAGGAGTTCAGCGAGGTGAGACGTCCCTCCATGGAGCAGGAGAAGACAAAACCGAGCGAGTTTTCAACCACCTCGCGATAACGGGCTTCACTGGTGAGCAGCGCCAATTCCGCCTGGCGCTGATCGGTCACATCCTGGCCACTGACGATCAGGTATAGTATCTCGCCGCTCGGGCCCTGCAAGGGCCGCAGAGTCCAACTGACGCGGCGGGTGAGGCCGTTGGCGATGCGCCACTCCGTCTCATGCGGGCCGGAGACCTGCCCGGATGCGGCTTCGCGCAACTTCTCTTCGACCCAGGCGCGAACTTCGATTTCAAGAACGTCTTCGACAAAGAATCGGCCTGCGGCATCGGCCATGCTCAGGCCGGTCAGTTGAGTGCAGGAGTAATTGAGCCGCACCATACGGCCGGCGGTATCGAGCACGGCAACCAGGGCGGGGACTGAGTCCAGTGTCGCGGCTACAAAGCATCGTTCGATGGCCAGGGCTCGCTCAGAACGCTGGCGGGCGCGCTGTGCTTGTTCCTGAGCAAGCATTCGGGAGTAGAGTTCGAGCCGCGTGACTGCCTGTCGGCCAAGAATTTCCAAGAGCGTTATGTGTTCCTGGTTGAACCGGTTCGGCTCTTGAGCCAGCGCAGCGAATGTACCGATGACCCTATGGTCGCTGGCTACGAGCGGCACTGCGACATAGGAGCGGCAAGGATTTGCGCCGATGAGGTGGATTCCATCGGGGGGGAAACGGGGATCCTGGCCGGCATCGCGGATCAGGAGGGGTTCACCCTTTTCCAGCATCCACTGGCAGGCGGTGGAAGAGCGCGGCTGCTCTCCCCCCTTGAATCCGAAGCGCGACTTAAACCACAGGTGGTTGAAGTCCATCCAGCCTATGTAGGCATAGTCCGCGACGCACAAAACGGCGGAAAGTTCGGTCAATTCGTCCAGTGCCGGGTCAGGATTGCGATCGAAGAGGTCAAATTCAGAGTGGGAAGTGAGTGCTTGAAGATCGCCGAGCTGTTGACCTTGCATCGCACACATACAACACCCCGCACCCGGCGACAGAGGCGTCGCCAGGCAAGCACGTTTGCCCAATTGTCAGTATCGTGCAGTCAGGCGGAGTTGACTGTGACACAAAGAGGGGATTTACGGGGTTTGGGTAGTTACAACCTAGGTTACCCATAGAGGGGTACGAAAGGGATGTTTGCCTGTTACTTGTCCAAGTTGTCTGCAATGAATGGTGAAAGAAATCCGTGTTCTATCAATGGGTGGAGGGTAGCTTACAGCAGTCTCCGGCGGCGGCGGGTTCGTTGGCGCCCGCATCGAGTATCACCTTCCAGTTGCCGTCCGGCTGTTTGCGCCAGATGGTGATATAGCGGCCGGAAGTGGTGACCGGATTGCCGTTGGCGTCTTTGCTGTGACCCTCGAAGTGACCCCAGGTATAACCGATGTCCCCCGAGGGGCCCATGGTGGCATCGGTCGGGGTCCAGGTGAGTTGGTAGGCTTTAGGCGACCAGTTGGCGGATTTGGCGATGGCCACGCGGCCCACCAGAGGAGCTACGCCGTTGCCGAGCGCCACTCCATCTTCGGCAAACCAATCAGCAAAGGCAGCGCCACCGCGCTCGGATACATCCTTGGCGAAGCGTGCCTCAAGGTCGAAGAGCAGAATCTTGCCCGGCTTTAAGGTTGGGTCGGCGAGTGGGTTGGGAGCATCCGTGGCTTCGCTGCCGGGCAACTGGGCTGAAACCATTTGAGGAGCCGAGCCTGCCAACATTCCTACCAGAACAACCGCGCTAAAAATCCCTCTCGAAAGCCCTGACACTGCTGCTAACCCCCTTGAATGCGAAAAGAGTCTATGCGCTCATCGTACAACGGCGGGTTGTGGGGCGCAGTGACGGGGGATTTTGCGGTGACGGCATTCATTCTACGAATCCGACTGGTAGCGGTGCAGGCGGCCGAGGCCGTTGAATGCGGCTACCTTGTAGCATTCGGCAAGGGTGGGGTAGTTGAAGACGGTATCGACGAAGTAGTCCACCGTTCCGCCCATGATCATGACGGCCTGGCCGATATGAACCAGTTCCGTGGCGCCTTCGCCGATGATGTGCACGCCGAGAATTTTGCGCGTGTCGCGGTGGAAGATGAGCTTGAGACGGCCGGTGGTATCGCCGCGAATCTGGCCTCGGGCGACCTCGCGGTAGTAGGCCATGCCCACCTCGTAAGGAACGTCTTCGTCGGTCAACTGCTCTTCGGTTTTTCCGATGAAGCTGATCTCGGGGATGGTGTAGATGCCGTAGGGATAAAAGCTGGGATTGGAAGTTGCAATGCAGCCGAAGGCGTCAGCGGCGGCGATGCGCCCCTGCTCCATGGCGACTGAGGCAAGGGAGGGAAAGCCGACCACATCGCCGACGGCATAGATGTGCTCGACCTTGGTTCGATAGTGTTCGTCGACGGGAATGCGGCCGCGATTATCGACTTCGATGCCGGCAGCGGCCAGGTTGAGGTCGTCGGTGGCGCCCTGGCGGCCCACGGCGTAGAGCAGGGCGTCGCCGGAGACTTTCTTCTTGCTTTGCAGGTTGGCGACCACGGTCGAGTCGGGGAGTTCCTCGACGCTCTCGACCTCTTCGCCCAGGCGGAGGGTGACGCGGCTATCGCGCAGGTGATAGCTGAGGGCCTCGATAATTTCACGGTCGGCAAATTCTAGGAGGCGGTCGCGTTTTTCGATGAGCGTGACGCGGACACCGAGGACGGCGAACATGCAGGTGTATTCAACGCCGACTACACCGCCGCCGACTACGATCAGGGAGCGGGGCAGCTCCGGCAGCGCGAGGATCTGGTCGCTGTTCACAATGGTGCGGCCGTTGATGGGGACATTGGGCGAAGTTGCGGGCCGGGTTCCGACGGCGAGGATGATGCGATCGGCACCGAGCGTGGTGTCGGTCTGCGGGCCCTCGGCGCGCACCTGACGGGGATCGAGGAAACGGGCGACGCCATGGACCACGTCGATACCGTTGCGGGAGAGTTGGGCGTCGGTCACGTCCACTTCAGTCTTGATGACGGCCTGCACGCGGAAGGCCAAGTCGGCCATGGTGATCTTTTCCTTAACGCGGTAGTTGACGCCGTAAAGGGCGCGATAGTTGTAGCCGGAGAGGTGGAGGACGGCTTCGCGCATGGTTTTGGAGGGGATAGTGCCGGTGTTGACGCAGACTCCGCCGACGAAGGTGCGGGCTTCGACTACGACCACGCGTTTCTTCATTTTGGAGGCGGCCACGGCGGCGCGCTGTCCGGACGGCCCGGAGCCGATCACGATCAGGTCATAGTTGACAGCGCTCATGCCAGTGTTTCTCCCTATTGATGCCTGGGGTATTAGCCGCGATAGATGAAAGCTGATATGCGGAGAAGTTCCACAATCGGAGGCTAACATACGGTGGATAGGCGGGAGATGGCCGATGTGTAAATTCCGGAAAAGGGAAGGGTTGGGATGCAATGGAGGGAGCGGCTCGGAAGATTGATTTCTTGAGACAGGCCGCGAAACCCAGCGATGTCTCGACCCTGGCATCCGCCCCGGCAGCGGCCGGGCAACCGGGGACCGCGGAGCGGGTTACGAGTGCGCTGCCCGCAAGGAGGGCGCGTAAGACGGCTGCGAACGGCCGGAATAGGTTCCACCCTCCAGGTTGCCGCCTTCGAGGCGGAACTTACGGATGATGCCGTCCAGGTCGTTGGCGAGGGAGGAGAGATTCTTGAGGGCTTCGACGGCTTCCTCGGCGGCTTGGGCGGATTCGGCAGTTAGCTGGGAGATTTGGCTGGCGGACTCGGAGATTTCGCCGGAGGCAGAGGTCTGTTCGGTAGCTGCCGAGGCGATGAGATGAATCTGGTGCTCTACCTGCTTGGAGGATTCGATGATGTCTTCCAAGCTCTTGCGCGCGTGCGCGGTTTCCTGCATGCCGGTTTCGACGGCGGCGCGGCTGTCCTGCATCACCTGGAGGGTTTCGCGGGTTTCTTCCTGGATGCTGGCTATGGTGCCGGCGATCTCTTCGGTTGCTCCCTTGGTGCGCTCGGCCAGGCGGCGGACCTCGCCGGCAACCACTGCAAAGCCGCGACCGTGTTCGCCGGCGCGGGCGGCCTCAATGGCTGCATTGAGGGCCAGAAGGTTGGTTTGCTCGCTGATCTCCTGAATGACATTGACTACCTTGCCGATCTCTTCGGAGCGGCGAGCCAGCGAGGTCATCTTTGCAGAGACGGAGTTGGTGGCGGAGGCAATTTTCTCCATGGTGACGGCGGCGGCCTGCATGACGGCGCCGCCCTGATCGGCGGTTTCGGCCGATACGCGGCTGGCTGCTGCGGCACTTTCGGCGTTGTGACTGATCTCGCCGATGGTGGCGGTCATCTCCTGTGCAGCGGCGGCAATCTGGTTGGTTTTGCTGGACTGTGTGTTGGCGTTGCCGGCGCTCTGTACGGCGCGGGCGCTGATTTCGGTGGTGGCGGCGGAGAGCGTATCGGCTCCCTCGGCCACTGACTGGAGAACAGCGCGTATGGAGGACACGCTGGTATTAAACGCATCGCCCAGGAGACCGATCTCATCGGTTCCCGATACTCTGATCCTTGCAGTCAGGTCTTTTTCGGCCATGGCTTGCACGGCGTTCTTCAGCCTGTTGATTCTGGGCGCAATTTCACGGGTAAGCCCAAAGCCTGTGAGCGCGCAGAGCAGGACGATCAGCAGCGTGACGCCGACGTTGATCCAAGTGGCGCGGTTGCTGGTACCGGCGGAGTTCTGCGCATTTTCCATGCCGGTCTTTGCGATCTCATCCAAGGCTTGGTATGCGGACGTTATCGCATCATTGACCTTGCTCGTCGTTTCTTCGGATTGCAGAATATCGAGAGCATCGCCTACCTTACCAGCCGCAACCAATCCTATGGCGCGATCGCTATCTTCTTCATATTTCGAGAATGACACGGTTATGTTTTGATAGGCTTCACGGTCATGCGGGGTACGAATCAAAGGCTCGTATGCCGCGGCGGCCTGCTTGAAGGCATTGAGAGCATTTTGACGCTTGGCGGTGTGTTGAGCGGAACAGGCAGGCGTTGGGCACAGCAGAATGTTCAAGTCTTCGCGCCGGCTCTGGAGCATACCGCTACGCATGTCAGCCAAATGCACGATGGCGGGCAAGTTCTTTCCACTTACCTCCAGGCTTTTTTGGGTGATGTCGCGGAGGGTGAAGAACGAATAGATCCCCAATAGGATGCAGAGCCCGTAGACGATGCCGAAGGCGATGGTGAACTTGCGGGAGATGGGGAGGTTACGAATCATTTGCATGCCGGGAGACCTTTCTTGGGCGATTCGATGGATTTATCGGCCGAATTTGGCTGAGCTTGAGTACTTTTTCTTCCAACTGGAGTGAGGAACCGTCTGGATGGGCCTTTCAAGACGGCGCTGAACGAAGGGAATTCTGGCCCAAGCAAGAATCCTGCGGGAACACTCCCGGCAGCACGGCTGGCATTGTTGACCTTGGTGGCCTCAAACCTCATGCGCCGGGGACGGCGCGGCAGAAACTCACAGCGGCTTGGACATCACGATGCAATGGCATTCGATGCCGGGCTTGAGGGGGACTGAGGGGTGGAAGTCTTCGGTGCCTGATTCGACGTAGCCGAATTTTCGGTAGATCGGCGGGAGTTCCGGGCGGAGGCTGAGGACGGTGATGTCCACGGCCTTGCAGCCCTGCCGGCGGAGGTGATCCTCGGCGCCCACGATGATGATGCGCCCGAGGCCTGCACCCTGAGATTGAGGGTCGACGGCGAGCTGACCGATATAGCCGCGGGCGCCGCGCACTTCAGTGTAGACACAGCCGAGAAGCTGGCCGGTAGACTCTTCGGCCAAAAAGATGGTTCCCTTGTTCATCATGGCGGCGAGACGCACTTCGTCGGTGCGAGTGCCATCGAAGAAGGTTTCGACGGAGAAGGCGGAGTTGATGAGGGGAATCAGACGCGGACGGTCGGTCTCAACCGCTATGCGGAAACAGGGTGGAGAGCCGGAGTCAGCGTTCTGGGTCATTCTTGATTTGAGCAAGGAATCCGAGATTGTCGGCTGTCCTGCAATTCGATTCTAGAGCGAGCTGCCGGGAAGCCTGTTCCAGCTTTGAGGTAAGTGCATTGACGGCACGGGGAGTTCGTCTTAGGCTCAAAGCATGGAATTCAAGGTAAGCGAACTGGAGCGGGAACCGATCGAATTTGACCTGGAGCTGGCTCCGGGAGCGGTGGATTTTGGCGAAAATGCGGCGCAGAAGGGGCCGCTGGCAACGGCCGGGCTGGTTGAGGTGCTGCACGAACACCGTGGACCCAGGGATATTGTGGCCGATATCCGGCTGAGGGGGCGGTTTGCGGGGAATTTTGAGGTTCCGTGCGCGCGTTGCATTGAGCCGGTGGAGATTCCACTCAGCGCCGAATTCGACCTGATTTTCAGGCCCGCAGGGGCAGACGCGGAGGCGCCGGAACGGTCGATTACTGCGCCGGAGACGGAAATCGGTTATTATCAAAAGGACAGTCTTTGGCTTGAAGATGTGCTTCGGGAGCAGGTACTTTTGTCTCTGCCAGCGAAGACGCTATGCAAGCCGGACTGCAAGGGACTTTGCCCGCGCTGCGGTGTGAACCGCAATATTCAGCCGTGCAACTGCGAAGTGGGTCCGAGCGACCCCCGCTGGGAGGCATTGGCTGGGCTCCAAGGCCGGATCAAGTCCTGAGAGATTTTCCCTCAGAAGACCTCAGGATCAATTGAGGGTGCTCCTGCGAAGCCGGAAGGCTGTCAAGGGGTTTTGCGCGTTGGGGACTGCTCTGAAGCCGGCCGGGTGCGGGCTTGAGAGAGGAAAGGAATTGTTGTCATGCCAAATCCGAAGAGGCGCCACTAGACGCGCCGCACCGCATTACGCCGCAGCCACGACTTCTTAACCGCCGTGGGAGTGTCCGAGTGCCCCAACTGTCACGAGAAGAAGCTGCCCCATCGCGCCTGCCCCAAATGCGGAGCGTACAAGGGCCGCGCTGTTCTGGACATCAAAGAAGCAGCCAAGTAAATCCCAGAGCCTATGCTCATCGACATCGCGCTTGACGCCGTAGGCACCGACAAAGCTCCGGAGCCGGAGATTCGTGGGGCGATTCTCGCCTGCCGGGCTCTGCCTGTGCGGGTCCACCTAATTGGGCCCGAGGCGGAGTTGCGCGATCTTCTGGACGAACATCTTGAAAACGAAGATTTGCCTATCGTCATTCACCATGCCTCGGAGCGGATTGGCATGGAGGAGAAGGCGGTGCAGGCGGTGCGTGCCAAGAAGGACAGCTCCATACGCGTGGGTCTGAAGCTGGTGCGGGACGGTAAGGCGGCCGGATTTGTGACTGCGGGCAACACCGGCGCCGCCATGGCCACCGCCAAGATGGTATTGGGCGCTCTGCCTGGTGTAGATCGTCCGGCGCTGGCTACTCCGATGCCCAGCTCGACCGGGAATCCATGCGTCCTGCTGGACGTGGGCGCCAACGTGGATTGCAAGGCGCATAACCTGGAGCAATTTGCCGTGATGGGCGAAATGTATGCCCGGACGGTGCTCAAGATTGATTCGCCGCGTGTGGGATTGCTCTCGATCGGCGAGGAAGAGACCAAAGGCAACGATCTGACCCGCGAGGCCTTCCCTCTGCTCAAGGCGCTGCCGATTCGGTTTATCGGCAATGTGGAAGGGCGCGATATTTTCAGCGGCCTAGCCGACGTGATTGTCTGCGACGGATTTGTGGGCAACGTGGCGCTGAAGACCAGCGAGGGAGTGGGCCGCTTTGTGCGCGACGTGCTGCGCGAATCGCTTACCCGGACGGTAACCGCGCAGGTGGGCGCGCTGCTTTCTCGACGAGCCTTCAATGATTTTCGCCGCCGGCTCGATTACAGGGAATACGGCGGAGCGCCACTGCTGGGGGTACGTGGGGTGTGCATCATCGGCCACGGTTCCTCGAACGATCGCGCGCTGTTCAACGGAATTCGCGTGGCTTACGAATTTGCCAAGGCCGGCACTATCGATCGCATCGAGCAGGAGTTTGCCAGCCGTCCGCATCGGGTGGTCGCAGCAGGCGATACCAGTTCCGATGCGGCGATTCAGTAGGGCGCGATGCCAGTCGATTCCAAACCTTATTTCCCGATTGACACCTTCGTAGTGGAACAAGTGGCCTGCCCGGCTTGCATGGGTGCGCTTCGTTTGGATGAAGGCAGGCTGATTTGCGCGGGGTGCGGACGGATTTATCCGATTGTGGACGGGATTCCGGTGCTGATTGCTGAACAGGCATCCAATTCAGGCGCTCGCCTGGATTAACTCAAGCCGCTTGCCGGAAACAGGCCGAAGCAGGAATCCGCTTAACGCCGGTGATAAAAGGGGAGCACGATCATCATTGCCAAGCCAATGGCCACAATCAGCGCAAGAGCAATCAGGCTATAAAGCAATGTGAGGCTTGGACCCTGAGAGGGCGATTCCTGTGAATCGTCGACGACCGGCGGTCGCTCTGGATTACTCATCTCTGAGCGCCTCGACGGGATCCAGCTGGGCTGCGCGCGTGGCGGGCACGGTTCCGAAGAATACTCCCACGGACATGGCGGCGGCCAGAGCAATGACGACTGACCATCCAGAGACAGGCAACTCAAAGTCAGTGAACAAGCGGCAGGACAATGGCACCGCGAGTCCCACAATCGTACCGACGATCCCGCCGACCAGCGAGATGATGATCGCTTCCGCCAGGAACTGGTATTTGATTTCGCGGAAAGTGGCGCCCAGCGCCTTGCGGATGCCAATCTCGCGGGTACGGGAGCGCACATTGGCCAGCATGATGTTCATAATGCCCACGCCGCCCACCGCCAGGGTGACAAGGGCCACCAGCACCAGGATTGCAGTCAGAGCCGTCGTGACTTTGTCGGCCATGACCAGTATGTCCTTCAACGTTTGTGTTTTGTAGACGGAGTCGGGCCTGTGGCGCGAGTGGACGATGCGGACAATCTCTTTTGCGGCGTCAGGTACTTCGTCCATGGTGCGCATGGAAAAATAAATCTGGTTTACATTTTCAGTGCCGGTGAAGTAGCGGGCGACGGAAAAGGGAATCAGGATGGTCTGATCTTCGATCTCCGATTCGCCAAAGTCGCTGACGCTCTCACGGAAGACGCCGATGATGGTGAAGGGGATTCCGCTGATCTCAAAGTTCTGGCCGACGGCCGCGTCATCGCTGCCAAAGCGCTGGTGGGCGAACTGTTCAGTGACCACGGCGCACTTGATATGGGCAACGTCATCGTTGTCGTCAAAGAAGCGGCCCACGGGAACCAGCAGGTTGCGGATGTTTTGATATTGCGGGCTTACGCCGAGGACGAGCGTGTCCCTGACCACGCCTGAGCCAAAGCTGATGCGGTCGTGCATTCCCAGCACGGGCGAGGAATAAAGGAGGCCAGGCAACTGTGCAACCACGGCCTTCTCGTCATCGCGGGTGAGATAGTCGTTATAAAGCACTCGCTCGTTATTTGTAGCGCCGCCGCCGCCGGCATATTCCAGCTCGATGGAATTGGTTTCGACCTTCTGGATTTCTTCAAGAATGTATTTTTTGCCGGTGAGGCCGATGGTGACCACGAGGATGACGGAAGCGGTACCAATGACCATGCCCAGCGCTGTGAGGGCAAAGCGCATCTTGCTCGCGCGGAAGTTGTCCACGGCCAGCTTGAGGACTTCGCTCAGCAGCATGGTGCGGCGGGCGCTCAGGAGCGTTTCCTGAAAAGCGGTTTGACGGGACCGTTCGGTCGGATTCATTCAGTTCTATAGTAACGTCCCTCGGATGCCCGGCACACATCATTCATGAGGCGCCAGTTGCTCCGGCCATTTCACCACGCCAAATTCGCCGTCCGGCAGCCGCGTCAGCTCCGGCGCATAGAGTCCCATAAGATCGCGCCTCCACCAGTTCCCCGTGCGCCGCTTTTCATCCATCGAGGTAAACCAGTAATGCCACAAAACCGATCGCACAAAGCGTGGCGGTGCCTGCCTAAAAGGATTGCCCTCAAATAGAGCAAGCACATCCGGATCGTTCTCCAAAAGCCGTTCCTGGGTGAGCGGCACAAGGGAGTTTTGACGCCAGTCGCCGAGTGACGCGAACCACAGGTTCCATTCGAATCGCGGCTGGTAGGGCGCGTAGATGCGCGGCGCCTGGTCGAGCGCCTGCGGTTTGCAATGAAAGAGATAGGGCGTCCAGTTCTGGCCATCGTTCGAACCCTGAAATTCAATCTCGTACCGGCCGCGAGTCATTACGGCAAAAAGTCCGTACTGGTTGGCGATTCGAAGCGGTTCCAGGGCGGTGACTGGGGAGTAGGGCAACGGAAAATCGGGCCACGGCATTCGGATCATCTCCACCGTGGTTGCGTAGGCAATCCATGTGAGCATCAAGGCCGTTACGGAGAGACGCGCCAGCTTGAGATAGAAGGCCGGTCCACGAGTGGTGGGCTGAACCTTTTCCTCGGCTTCGCAGGCCGTTTCCAAAATGGACAGCGGACGCGCTTCGGGTGGCGCGGCGTTCTCCAGCGGCGGTTCTGGCAAAGTGGTGCGAAGGCGCGCGGGCATCAGCCATCGAAGGCTGCGATCATCGAGCAGCAGGACGCCAAGCGCCAGCGCCAGATAATTCAGGAACGCGTAATTGGCGGTGAGAATGACGCCGATCTCCCAGGGCGTAACGATACAAAAGCAGATGATACGCACTCGCCGGGGGAGAAAGATCATCCAGATCACCACCAGTTCCATGCCCAGGGTTACAACCACGGAAGCTGCATGGAACCAGTGCGGCAGATGTTCGACATACCACCCGATCCAAGTGGGCAGGGGACCATTTTGGTAGTACTCGTCCATTGCCGTGAAATCTCGCCATTGGGTTTCGCCGCTAAGCAACTTAACCAGTCCGGATTCAAAATAGATGCGGAACCACTCCCAAAGCAGGAGGAACAGACTGGCGCGCGAGAAGCGGCTTGCGGCTCCCCAACCAGGCAGGAAACCGCGCGGCGCAAAAAATAGCGCCAAGAAACCGGCCTCGAGCAGCATGCCGTCAGATTGATAGCCGGAAAAGGCTTCTGCTGCGGATACAAATGAGAGGAAGCATAGGAAGCAGATGAAAAAGGATAACCGCGGCCATATATTAAAAAATGCAACAACGGATGCGATCAACCCAAGCCATGTAATCGCAACCAAGCATTGCGAACTGGACGAGAGCCAGAAGAGTGTGGGGGCGTACCAGAACCTGAGCGACCCCATTGCATCCTGAACGGCATCCAGATAGTTTTGCGCAGGCAGAATGCCTTGTGGCCCCATGAGTCCTTTGATCTGAAAGATCAGGGAGAAGAATGCCGAGAAGTAGATGGCTGCGAGCGCGCGGAGAAAAATCCAGCGCGGCATAAATCGGCCTTGCGGACCTGCCTGTGCATCGAACAGCCAAAGCAAAGGGCGTCTGATTGGCCAGTTCGCGGGGATGGATAGCGCGGGATTGAGTGGATAGCGTTCCATGACCTGGACCTCGGGAAATCCACTTCCACCGTTCATTTTGCATAATAGCTGAGAACATGGCCTCTGATTTGGCTCAAATGCATGGCGTTCTGGCGAGGAATATCCTGTGTGAAGATTTTTGTCAAAGTGGCGCACAGATTCTTATGGATCGCCCGATTGGAGTTAATATTGGAGAGCGTCATCGGTGGCGCGACCGAGGATCGACGATCAAGGTGAGCGCTTTGGGAATGAACAAAGTTTGGCTGGATGCACACGCAGCATTGGGCGGCATCGTGCGGGATGGCATGTTGCTGGCGATCGGCGGCTTTGGCCTCTGCGGTATTCCCGAAGCTCTGATTTTGGCCTTGCGCGATACAGGCGCGCGTAATCTTACCATCGCGAGCAACAACGCCGGCGTGGATGACTGGGGATTGGGATTGCTGCTGCAGAGCCACCAGATCAAAAAGATGATCTCGAGTTATGTAGGTGAAAATCTCGAATTCGAGCGGCAATTTCTGGCCGGCGAGTTAGAGGTGGAGTTTTGTCCGCAGGGTACGCTCGCTGAGCGCATGCGGGCCGGCGGTGCGGGCATTCCTGGCTTCTATACGCGAACGGGAATTGGCACGACGGTGGCCGAGGGGAAAGAACATAAAGAGTTCGACGGGGTAACTTACATTCTGGAGCGTGGAATTCGCGCCGATGTTTCGCTGGTAAAAGCCTGGAAGGCTGATTTGCACGGTAACCTCGTCTTTCGGCGCACTGCGCGCAACTTTAATCCCCAGGTGGCGGCCTGTGGAACGATCACCGTTGCAGAAGCGGAGATCGTAGTTCAGCCGGGCGAACTCGACCCGGACGAGATACACACGCCGGGAGTCTACGTTCACCGATTGGTGCATAATCCAAATCCTGAAAAGCGCATTGAGAAGAGAACCACTCGCAAGGAGTAAGCCCGTGGCATGGACTCGCGAACAGATGGCGGCACGCGGCGCCCGAGAGTTGCAGGACGGATTTTACGTCAACCTGGGCATCGGCATTCCAACGCTTGTGGCTAACTATATTCCCGCGGGAATGACGGTGACTCTGCAATCGGAGAACGGACTGCTGGGCATGGGACCTTATCCACGTGATGCGGAGGTGGATGCCGATCTGATCAACGCGGGCAAAGAGACGGTGACGTTCGTTCCCGGGGCCGCGATTTTTTCAAGTGCCGACTCCTTCGCCATGATTCGCGGCGGTCACATCGACGTGGCTATACTCGGCGCCATGCAGGTCTCCGAGCGCGGCGACCTGGCTAACTGGATGATTCCTGGCAAGCGAGTGAAAGGAATGGGCGGAGCCATGGATATTGTCTCCGGCGTTCGTCGCATTGTCGTTCTAATGGAGCATACGGCCCCGGGCGGCGGCGCCAAGCTGCTGCGCATTTGCACGCTACCGCTGACTGGAGCCGGGGTTGTGCATCGCGTGATCACCGACTTGTGCGTGATCGATGTGACGCCTGCCGGCTTTGAGGTGATCGAATTGGCGGACGGCGTTACGCGGCGGCACGTTGAGGAACGGACGGAAGCTCCACTGCACTTCAGAGAGTATGCAGTCTAAACTGGCAGTCATTTTGACCAAATGGGCTTTCGCTTTTCGAGAAACGCAGCGACTCCTTCGCGAAAGTCCTCCGTCTCGCGCGCCTGCGCGCTAACGGCGATGGCTTCAGCAATGGCCGCATCAAGCCAGGCTTTATTTTGTGCCGCCATCAGGTGCTTGGTGGCACGGAGGGATTGCGGACTGTTTGCGATTAAGGCATCTGCGAGCATCTGTATCCGCTGCGTGAGTTCTTCCGGCGGCACAATCTCATTGACCAGTCCCAGACGCAAAGCCTCCGCTGCATCGAAGAGCCGGCCGGTCAGCAGCAGATCCCGGCTGCGTTTGTCACCGATCTGCAATGCGAGATAGGCCGACACCAGTGCGGGAACAAAGCCGATGCGCGCCTCAGTGAATCCGAACTTTGCCGCCGGCGTGGCCAGAGTAAAGTCGCAGATCATGGCTAATCCGGTCCCGCCTGCAATGGCCGGGCCATGCACCGCCGCGATTGTAGGAATGGGCAATTCATAGAGCGTGCGGAAGAGGCGGGCGATCCTTTCCGCATCAACCCGGTAATCGGCGGCACTCTTGTTTTGCATTGCCTGCAATGCCGATAAATCGAGGCCGGAACAAAAAGCCTCCCCCGCTCCGGCCAGCACCAGCACCCGGCAACTGACCGCGGCGTCTTCCATTGCCGCGATCAACTCTTCTTGCATCTCGGGAGTCATGGCGTTGCGCCGCTCGGGCCGATTGAGCGTAATCGTCCCTATCGATGCGCGTTCCGCAACTGTTATGGTTTTAAAGTTCAATCTTCCCTCGCTTGCCGGTCTGGCCGCGCATCACTCACGGATGAATCATTGCTATTTCACAAGAGTTCCAAAGTTCGCAGCAATCTCAGCGTTCGCACGGATCAATTCATTGAGAGGGCCCAGCTTTGGAAGCGTTGCGCCACACTTCGTCAACGCTGCTATCAATGTTTCCGTGGCAAGATTTCCAACCAGCGCATCCTGGGCGAAAGGGCATCCGCCAAGCCCGCCGATGGCCGCATCGAAGCGATTGCATCCCGCTACATAGGCGGCGCGAACCAGCGACTCAGCTTCGTTCCGTCGCGCATGCAGGTGGACACCCAACTCGATGCCATGATGCATTGCCTGCACGGCGGTCACCGTCTCTGCAATTTGTTCAGGCGTTGCCATCCCTACCGTATCGGCGAGCGAGATCTGCCGCACACCAATATCGATCAGCACAGCGCACGCATCCATCACTACGCCGACACTCCACACTTCGCCATACGGATTTCCGAAGGCCATCGAAAGGTACGCCACTACTTTCAGCTCTGCGGCACTGGCACGTGCAACGATCATCCGCAACACGGCAAGAGACTCTTCCGGCGTTTGATTCTGATTGCGATGGAGAAACCCCGCTGATATGGAGTAAGGAAAGCCGAGTGTGTGAACCGCGCCGGTGCAAATGGCCCGCTCCGCGCCTTTTTCATTCACCACAATTCCGACGATTTCAACATTCTTCTGAGGCCCGAGTAGTTTTAGCACTTGCTCCGAGTCCGCCATCTGCGGCACTGCGGCGGGCGAGACAAAGCTCACTGCGTCGATATGTGTGAAGCCCGCCTCAATTAGTCTTTGCAGATAATCGGCCTTTACTACTGGCGCAATCTGTTCCGGCAGGCCCTGCCAGGCATCTCTAGGACATTCAACAATCTTGACAGTATCATTCATGTTTTCCTTACCCGCGCGACGGGTGCACCCTCAGAATCTCGCGCGCAATCACCATGCGTTGAATTTCGCTGGTACCCTCGCCGATGGTGCACAGCTTTACGTCGCGGTAAAACTTCTCCACCGGGTAATCCTTGATGAAGCCGTAACCGCCAAACAACTGAACCGCCTCATTGCAGATGCGCACGGCCACTTCGCTTGCGAACAGCTTGGCCATCGCGGATTCGCGTGTTACGATGCGGCCAGCATCCTTCAGCACTGCGGCCCGCTGCGTGAGCAACCGCGCCGCATCCAGTTCGGTGGCCATATCCGCCAGCTTCCATTGGATGCCCTGAAACTCAGCGATGGCCTTGCCGAATTGCCGCCGCTCCTTCACATACTTCAAAGCAGCATCGAGCGCGCCGCGTGCAATGCCGAGCGACAGTGCCGCAATCGAGATTCTGCCGCCGTCCAATACTCGCATTGCGTCAATGAATCCCTCGCCTTCTACTCCAAGCAGATTTTCCGCGGGTATTTCACAGTCCTCGAAGACCAACTCGCTGGTATCGCTGGCCCGAAGCCCGAGTTTGTTTTCTTTTTTGCCTGCTCTGAAACCCTTGGTGTCTTTCTCGACGGCGAATGCCGACAATCCGTGCGTCCCTTTGCTCTTATCGGTGACGGCGATCACTACCGCAATATCGGCATAACGGCCATTGGTGATGAAGGTTTTGTTGCCGTTCAGCACATAGCGGTCACCCTTCTTCACTGCGGTGGTGCGCGCGCTGCTGGCATCCGAGCCTGAGCCGGCCTCAGTCAATCCCCATGCGGCCAGCCATTCGCCAGTCGCCAGCCGCGGAACATACCTTCGTTTCTGCGCCTCGTTGCCGGCCAGAAAGATATGATTTGTGCCCAGTGAGTTATGGGCTGCAACCGTGAGTCCAATCGACCCGTCCACGGCTGAGAGTTCTTCAATCGCCAGCACATAGTCGACATAGCCCAACCCAGCGCCGCCATACTCCGGCGGAAAGATGACGCCCAGCAGTCCCATCGCGCCGAGCTTTTTTACCGCGTCAAGGGGAAATTCGCTCGCCTCGTCCCAGGCGGCCACGTGGGGCGCAATCTCCCGCGCCGTAAAGTCGCGTATCTCGCGGCGTAGATGTTCCTGCTCTTCTGTCAGCACAAAGGGGTACAAACTCTCGACCGGCTCTAATTCGATTTGCATTTTCAGGCTCCTTCGCGGGGAAATTCGAATGCCCAGCGTTCTTGCTTCAATGGTTCATGATGCCGAATACGGTACGAGTCGAACGAAAATTGACAAAAAACTTCATCATGTTTGCAATACTCCAGGATTGAAGCGGGGAAGGTCGGGGTTCAGTGCGCAAGCCTCCAGGGCGGCGATCAGCATCTCCCTGGTTCGGGCCGGATCGATGATTGCATCGATCCAAAGCCGCGCCGCTCCGTAGCGCGGATCGGCCTGCGCATCATAAGTAGCGCGAATCTCGTCGTAGAGAGCTGTTTTTTCCGCTTCCGATAACGCCTTGCCGCCGCGCTCGATTTGACGCGCACGCACATCGGCCAGCGTGGTTGCCGCCGAGGCGCCGCTCATTACGGCGTAGCGCGCCGTGGGCCACGCGAATAAAAAACGCGGATCGTAGGCCTTTCCGCACATCGCGTAGTGGCCCGCGCCAAAGCTTCCGCCAATAATTACCGTGATCTTCGGCACTATGCTGGTGCTGACAGCCGAGACCATCTTCGCACCGGCGCGAATGATGCCTGACCACTCTGCTTCCTTGCCCACCATGAAACCGTTCACATCGTGCAGAAACACCAGCGGCACCAGGTTCTGATTGCAGTCCATGATGAAGCGTGCGGCTTTCTGTGCGCCCTCTGTGTAGATCACGCCGCCGACTTCCATCTGCGTCATTCCTGCCGACTGGCCCATGGCTACGGTCTGGTTTTGATTGATCTTCTGGTTGGCAACGATGCCCACGGCACGGCCGCCAATCCACGCGTACCCGCACAGCACGGTACGGCCGAATTCCGCCTTGTATTCATCGAACTCGCCGCGGTCAACAATGCGCGCAATTACTTCGCGCATATCGTAAACGTTGCTGGCACCGGGCGCAGGATTCAGCAGGCCATACATATCCTCCGCAGAAAATTGTGGTGCATCCCTCAACGCATCGAACTCCCGGCGGCGAAAGACCTCCGCTGCCTGATCCGCTCCGGGGCGCTCGCCCATCTTCGCCACCAGCGAACGCAGGCGCGCCAGGCACAGGTGGTCGTTGGGTTCTTTGAAGTCGACCGTGCCCGAGATCGCCGCGTGCATCGCCGCGCCACCCAGCTCCTCCGGATCAGTTTTCTGGCCAATGGCAGCTTGCACCAGGGATGGACCGGCCAGAAACAATCCCGACCCCTCGGTCATCAGCACAGTATCTGTCATGACTGGCAGATACGCACCGCCTGCAACGCACATGCCCATGATTGCCGTGATCTGCGGAATGCCCTGCGAACTCATTACCGCATTGTTGCGGAAGATGCGGCCAAAATCGTCCGTATCGGGAAACACATCTTCCTGCAAAGGCAGAAAGACGCCGGAAGAATCCACCAGATAGAGAGTAGGAATGCGGTTTTCCATGGCGATGGTTTGCGCGCGCAGTACCTTCTTCGCGGTCATGGGGAAAAAAGCGCCGGCCTTCACTGTGGCGTCGTTGGCCACGATCATGCACAGCCGCCCGCTCACCCGTCCCAACCCCGTCACCACACCAGCTGAGGGTGCGCCGCCATACTCGGCGTACATTCCGTGCGCGGCCCACAGCCCCAGCTCGACGAATTCCGTTTCTTCGTCCAAGAGAAGCTTGAGCCGCTCTCTCGCCGTCAGCCGGCCTTTGGCGTGCTGCGCTTCGGCTGCCTTGGCGCCGCCTCCCTGGCGAATCGCATCCTCCTCAGCGCGCATGGTCTCCATCAATTGGAGAAGCGCGTTACGATTCGCAGTTGCTCGCGTCGACTGGGGATCGAGCGCCGAGCGCAATTCGTTATCGAGTTTGACGGCCTCTGCCATTTCAACCTCTATCGGTGCTCGCAGACTACAGCATCTTGACTATTAAAGTCATAATTTTTCTTGCGCCGGTTCATTTCCGATTACTGTTCCAGTGCATTCTCCGAATCCAATTCTGGGCAGGCCAATTCGCTGGCAGTATGCGCGGAAGGTGATCTGGTCGCCATCTTCAAGGTATCTTCGTGATTCCCCGCTGGTCAGACGGATGGCTTCCGCTCCTTTCTGTTTTTCAAGGAGACAGCCTTCCGAGCCTTCCTCGGGGCCGGAGACGGTGCCGGTAGCAAGCAGATCTCCGGGGCAAAGATTGCAGCCGTTACTGGCGTGATGAGTGACGAGTTGCGCAATGGTCCAATAAAGGTGGCGCAGATTGCCCTTGCTCAGCAGCATGGGCGCAGTGCCCGCTTGCCGCATATGCTTTGACTGAATATAAACTTCGAGCGTTAGATCGATTCCGCCTGTTTCTGGCGACGGCAAGCGCAAATAGGTGCGCGGCGCCGGGTCGCTTCCGGGACGCGCGAAGGCGGGAACACGGTACGGAGCAAGAGCCTCCAGCGGAACAATCCATGGAGAGATGGTAGTGGCGAAATTCTTGGCCAGGAATGGGCCCAGAGGTTGATACTCCCAGGATTGAATATCGCGCGCCGACCAGTCGTTCATGAGGCACAGGCCGAAGACATGATCCTCAGCTTCAGCGATGGGAATGCTCTGCCCAAGCTGATTGCCCTTGCCCACGAAGAGACCGACCTCCAACTCGTAATCCAACTCCTGCGTCGGACGGAAGACCGGCTCTTCTGTCTGAGACTTTGTTTGACCGCAGGGTCTGCGAATCTGCTGCCCGCTGACCACGATGGATGAGGCGCGGCCATGGTAGCCGATGGGAATGTATTTGTAGTTGGGCAGCAGAGGATTTTCCGGGCGGAATCGCCTGCCCACCCGAGTGGCGTGGTAGATGGAGGCGTAGAAATCCGTATAGTCGCCGATGCGGGCGGGAAGCTGCATCACGGCCTCGCGCATGGGCACCAGAAGCGGCTCAACGCGCCTCATCGTTTCGCTGTCAGACTGTTCTGCGAGAAGCTCGACGAGTTGACGGCGCAGCGCGGTCCAGGCAGCGGGGCCGAGCGACATCAATGGGTTGAGCACCTCCGCACTACAAGCGGCCAGGAGTTCTCTGGGCAGGGAGGCCAGCAAGCCTTGTTGCGCGCAGGCCATGAGATCGAGAATTTTGTCGCCGATAGCGACGCCGATTCGCATGCGATCATCTTGCCGGAGGACGCCGTAGGGAAGGTTCTGGAGGGGGAAATCCGTTTGCGGGTCGTTTGCGGAGAGGACCCAACTTTTCAGAGCCATCCCAGTACCTCCAGGTCGCGCAACGGTTCATCGAATGAGCAGGAACCAAAGTTGATAAAGAACTGTTGCCGGAGCGCGCGCAGTTGGTCGGCGCTCCAACTCGAGGAACGCCAGGCAATTGCGGCGGGCGTAACTCGCCACGCACCGGGGTCCTCTTCGTCGAGCAGCAATTTTGCGTCGTTGACTTCGCCTCCGAAGTGCAGCAGAGCCGATGCGCACACAAGATTCATGAAGCCGTGCATTTTTCCCACCGGGCTGCCGGGCTCATGGGTGAGTGGGTGAAGGGAGCGGACGGGGTGGTGCAATCCCGCGGTTGCTTTGAACGGTATGCGACGGCCGGCGAGAGCTTTCAACATGCTGGCAACTACCTGGGTGGAAGGGAATGCTTCAGCGAATAGTCCGCCCATACGAAGTTTGATGCGCGCCCCGGCCGCCGAGATTGCTTGTAATAATTCTGATTTGGGAAAACCGACGGGTACCTCAAAGTATGCCGTCAAGCCGGCGGGTAGGCGCTGGGTAACGAGCTCGATTTCGGACGGTCGGTCGGTTTTGATCTCGACCGCGTCGATAGGAAAGCCATCGTCAAGAAAGCGTTGCAGGCTCTCCGATGCCATTTCCGCAGGGGCAATCACGCTAAGCCGCATGCCGCCCAGTGAATCGCCGGCGGCCTGGCGAAGCTCGGGAAGCCTATTTATATCCACAAGGAAACGACCCAACGTATGCGCCTGTTTGCCGCTCGCATAGCTCAAGTAGTTTCTCAAGGCGGGATGCATATCCAGACCAGCGGGAGGGTATAACCCCGCGTAGTCAATCAAACCCGCTAACAAACTTTCAATCGCATTCATCCGTTCTTCGATCCAGTGATTTCTTCGGCGGCGAAGTGCTTCTTCAGGCCCTGCCAGCATTCGAAATATTCGTGCTGCAGGATGCGGGTGTTCATTGCAAACTCGGTGGGGCGAACAACGAGCTGTGTCTCGAACATGAAGGCCAGAGTATCGGCGAGATACTGCGGCTTCAACTCAGCGCTGGCGGCGCGCTCAAAGGTCTCGGCATCCGGGCCATGACCGGCCATGCAATTATGAAGGCTCGCCCCGCCGGGAACAAATCCCTCGGCCTTGGCGTCGTAGGCGCCAAAAACCAGGCCCATGAACTCATTCATCAGGTTGCGATGGAACCAGGGAGGACGGAAGCTGTGCTCGGCCACCAGCCATCGCGGAGGAAAGATGGCAAAGTCGCAGTTTGCTGTTCCGGGAATGGTTGAGGGGGAACTTAAGACTGTGTAAATCGACGGGTCGGGATGGTCGAAGGAAACGGTATTGATGCAGTTGAAAAGGGCCAGGTCGTACTGGTATGGCGCGTAATTGCCGTGCCATGCGACTACGTCGAGAGGCGAGTGGTCAATGACCGCGGACCAGAGCCGTCCCATGAATTTGGTCACGATTCGAAAATCGCCTTCACGATCTTCGAATGCTGCAGTGGGCGATTTGAAGTCGCGCGGATTCGCCAATCCGTTTGCGCCGATGGGTCCGAGCTCGGGGAGCCGGAATGACTGGCCATAGTTTTCGCAGATATATCCGCGGGTTTGTTTGTCGAGCAATACGACGCGAAATTTGACCCCGCGCGGGATTACGCAAATCTCGCCGGGAGCTGCATCCAAAATGCCCAGCTCACTATGGAAGCGAAGCGTTCCCATTTGCGGCACGATGAGCAATTCTCCATCGGCATCGGCAAAAAAACGATCTTGCATGGAGGAGTTTGCGGCATAAAGGTGAATGGCAATTCCGGTTTGCATGGCCGGGTCGCCATTGCCGGCAAGGGTGATGATGCCATCGAGAAAATCCGTTTCCTTTTCGGGGAGAGGCAAAGGATCCCAGCGAAGTTGATTGGGCGTGGTGGGGGTTTCAGTAAACGGTCCGCTGCGGAGCAAGCCAGCCGGAATCTCTTCATAGGGGCGGTGAGTTACCGAGGGCCGAATGCGATAGGTCCAGGTGCGGCGGTTCAGCGCTCGCGGCGCGGTAAATGGCGTGCCGCTGAATTGCTCGGTGTAAAGGCCGAGGGGATGCTGCTGCGGCGCATTCTGGCCCTGCGGCAGCGCTCCCACAACTGCCTCGGTGGCGAATTCGTTGCCGAAGCCGGATTGGTACGAAATCTTACCTGACATACAGGACGCCTTTCACAATTGGCAGCACTCAGCGCGCCGTTCCGCCTCATGCATGGCCTCGTAGATCTGATCGAAACTGCTTACCGCAAAAAGCAATTTGTGCAGCTCATCCACCTTCACAGGCGTTTTGAGTACTTCATCCAACGTGAAATCGTGAATGGCGCAATGGCCTTCCATCACATTCCGGCATTCGCCGTGGGAACTGATCAATCCGCTGCCGTAAACCTTGATCTCGTCCCGCTGCCGGATCACTCCGAACTCGACGGTGTACCAGAAAAGGCGGCCCAGCTTTTCGAGCACGGCGGAACTTACTATTGAAGCGCAGACACGGCCGTAGTACGCGAGAAAATCGGCGAAGACCGCGTGCGCATGCATGGGCACATGGCCAAAGACATCGTGAAAGATATCCGGCTCCGGCGTGTATTCAAGCGATCCCCGGCTGCGCAGCCATGTGGTGGTTGGAAAGCGCCGTGCAGCCAGCATCTCAAAGAACGCCGGAGCGGGCATAAAACCACTTACTGGTGTGGTATTCCAGCCGGTGCGGGGTTCCAGGCGCGCGCTGATTGCTTCCAGCTTAGGCAGCCGGTCCGGCTCCAGGCCGATGATCGCATAGCCTTCAAGGTACTCGCGCGCCGCGTGCTTTTCGAGCTCAGGAAACGCGCGCCCCACAAGTTCGGCCCAGACGGCGTGCTGTTCCGGGGTATAGGCCGCGTAGTCCTGATGGATGATGTAGGGCGCTGCTGCGGAAAGTGTTGCGGTTTCCATGAACTCTCCTTGCACTAGAGATTGCCGCGAGCCTGTTGCTCCCGTTCGATGGCTTCAAACAGCGCCTTGAAATTTCCCTTGCCGAAGCTGCGGCTGCCCTTGCGCTGAATGATTTCAAAGAACAGGGTGGGACGGTCTTCTACGGGGCGCGTGAAGATTTGCAGCATGTAGCCTTCGTCGTCCCGGTCGACCAGGATGCCCAGTTTTTCCAACTCGTCAACCGGCTCATCGATTTTGCCCACCCTGGCCTGCAATTCGGCGTAGTAGGTGTGCGGAACGCGCAGGAATTCGATGCCTTGTTCGCGGAGTTTGTTTACCGTGTGCAGAATGTCGTCGCTGGCCAGAGCGATGTGCTGCACGCCGGGGCCGCAGTAGTAATCCAGATACTCTTCTATCTGCGATTTTTTCTTGCCCTCGGCCGGTTCGTTGATGGGGAACTTCACACAACCGTTGCCGTTGGCCATCACTTTCGACATAAGGGCCGAATAGGTGGTGGAGATATCCTTGTCGTCGAAGTGCTGGTAGAGCGAGAAGCCCATCACGTTTGCGTAGAAATCGACCCACGCGTTCATTTCGTTCCATCCCACATTGCCGACCATGTGATCGATGTGCAGCAGGCCAGTGGGACGGGCGACGGGGTCGTTATCGATGGCTCGGAAGCCGGGCAGAAACGCGCCATGATAGCCGCCGCGCTCGACGAAAGTGTGAATCGTATCGCCATAGGCCTGAATGCTTGCAAGGACTGCCATGCCCTGCTCGTCTGAAAGTTCATAGGGCTCGGCAACGCTGACGGCTCCGCGGCTGGTGGTCTCTTCCCAGGCCTGCCGTGCGTTGTCCACCCACAAGGCGATTGCGCGCACTCCGTCTCCATGACGGGCGGCATGATCTGCAATGAGAGAGCCGCTGCGCAGAGCTGTGGTGAGCACAAAGCGGATCTTGCCCTGCTGCAACACATAGGAAGCGCGATCACGAAGGCCGGTTTCTGGTCCGGCATAGGCCACCAGCGACATGCCCATGGCGGCACGATAAAAATAGGCCGACTGGCGTGCGTTGCCGACGTAGAATTCAACATGATCGGTGCCTCTTAAGGGCAGGAAATCAGCGCCTGCAGGAAGCGGCGCGGCGGTGGGAACAGCCATGACAAGGCTGGAAGCTGAACGGGGGAATGCGTTCATGCCGACCTTCTTTGCCGGAGATCGCGCCAAAGGACCGAGGCCTGCGCGCTCCAACTCTGACCCATCATAGCTCCGCTTGCCAGGCGAAAGAATAGAGATTGAAAAGATTTATGCTTTCACAGCTTAATAGAATTAAGCATAATAGAGCTGTTGCTTAAGGAGCGGAGGCAAATGGCCCACCGGACAGTTCCCAACACGCCCCATCTCGACCCGATTGCCTGGAAGATTCTGGAAGCCCTGCAACACAATGCCCGCATGCCATTTGCGGAGATCGGCCGGCTGGTTGGGCTGTCGACCCCGGCAGTAGCTGAGCGCGTTCATCGCCTTGAGGAAGCCGGCATTATTACCGGTTATCATGCCGCGTTGGATATAGCCAAAGTCGGCGTTCCCATTCGTGTCCTGGTGCGCCTGACCATCCCTGGTGGCGATTTGCAGGTGAGCCGAACGGTGGTCGCGATCAAAGACCTGACCGAGATCAGCCGCTGCCATCGCATCACCGGCGACGAATCGTTTGTGATCGAGGCCAACGTGGTCTCCATCCGCCACATGGAAGCTCTCATTGACAAGCTTTCGACGCTCGGCGCCACATCAACCTCGACGGTGCTTTCTTCGCCGGTTCAACGGCGGGAGTATTCCGCCAGGCAGGTGGAGGCATTCGACAAGTACATTTAGTGTGAGAGATCTGGGGTTACTTAGAAAAAATAGTTAGAATACTGAAATGCCTGACTTAGTGGCTTTATGTCTCGGGGGGCGGGAGGTACACGGGGTAAGTAACATTGCATTTGCAATGTTATCGCCGGAGATGGACAGTCGAGGTAGTTAACGCCGTGAGTCATTCCACCGAATCAATTCAGTTCGCGCTTAACTCCGAGCAACGGGCGATCCGGGATCTGGCGGTGTCGTTTGCCGAGGAGAGGATTGCGCCTTTTGCCGTCGAATGGGATCAGAAAAAGCACTTTCCTCGCGATGTGATCGCTAGCGCAGCTCCCCTTGGACTTGGCGGGATCTGCGTGGCGGAAGATGTGGGCGGAAGCGCAATGAGCCGCCTGGAAGCGGTTCTTATTTATGACGGACTGGCGGCGGGTTGCCCTTGCATTGCCGGGTACTTTTCCGTTCACAACATGGTCGCGTCGATCATCGACAGATATGGAAGTCCGGAACAGCGAACGGAATGGCTGCCGCGAATGTGCTCATTGGAAACGCTGGGCGCTTACTGCCTTTCAGAGCCGGCAAGCGGATCGGATGCCGCTGCCTTAACTACCCACGCCGTGTGCGACGGCGACGGCTACATTCTGAACGGCGTGAAGCAATTCATTTCTGGAGCGGGGGATGCGGACGTCTACGTGGTGATGGCGCGCACGGGAGCCGCGGGCCCGCGCGGCATTTCGGCGTTTGTGGTAGAGAAGGGAACTGCGGGACTTTCTTTTGGCGCGGTCGAAAAAAAGATGGGTTGGAATGCGCAAGCGACGCGCCAGGTGATATTAGACGATGTTCGCCTGCCGGTGGGGAATCTGCTCGGCGCGGAAGGCAGCGGATTCATGATGGCGATGGCGGCGCTCGATGGCGGAAGGCTCAACATCGCAGCTTGCTCTCTGGGCGGGGCGCGGTCAGCTCTGACCAAGGCTCGCGCTTATATGAATGAACGCGCCGCTTTCGGCAGGAAACTGGCGGAATTTCAGGCATTACAGTTTCGAATGGCGGATATTGCTACCGAGTTGGAAGTGGCCCAGAGTTTTCTATGGCGAGCGGCATCGGCGCTCGATGCCAAAGATGCCAATGCAACCATGCTCTGCGCGATGGCGAAGAGATTTGTAACCGATGCGGGTTTCAGGATAGCGAACGATGCGCTGCAGTTATTCGGTGGATATGGGTATCTTACCGACTACGGAATTGAAAAGATTGTTCGCGATTTGCGCGTTCACCAGATATTGGAAGGGACCAACGAGATTATGCGCGTGATTATCGCGCGCAGCTTGCTTGAGCGGCAGTAGTGAGGGAGTCGGATGGAGATTAGCAAGAAGGTTTTTGTCGTCACCGGTGGAGCGTCGGGGCTGGGCGAGGCAACCGCGCGGATGGTCGTAGAGCGTGGCGGATGCGTTGTTCTTGCTGACATCGATCCTCAAGGAAATGCACTTGCCGGAGAGCTTGGGTCGAGCGCTTGTTTCGCGTTTACCGATGTGACGAAGGAAGCGGATGGAATCAAAGCGGTGGAGGCGGCAAAAGAAAAATTTGGTGCGCTGCATGGATTGGTGAATTGCGCGGGGATTGCTCCCAGCGAACGGATCGCCGGGAAGAACGGACCGCATGGCCTGGAGAGCTTTGCGCGCACGATCAGCATCAACCTGGTGGGTACATTTAATATGCTGCGTTTGGGGGCCAACGCGATGATGAACAATGAGCCGTCGGCCGACGGTGAGCGTGGAGTCATCATCAATACCGCATCGATTGCAGCGTTTGAAGGCCAGGTGGGGCAGGTAGCGTATGCGGCTTCAAAGGCTGGCGTTGCCGGAATGACGCTTCCCGCGGCGCGGGAGTTGGCGAAATTTGGGATCAGAGTTGTGACCATTGCGCCGGGATTGTTTATGACTCCGATGATGGCCGGATTTTCGGCGGCTGTGCAAGAGTCGCTGGCGCAGACGGTTGTATTTCCGCAGCGTATGGGAAGGCCAGAAGAGTTCGCGGCTATGGTGGCAACGATTTGCGAGCAGACGATGCTGAACGGCGAGACGATCCGTTTGGATGGGGCTTTGAGAATGGGGCCTAAGTAATGGCCGCGCGAAGCAACCCTTAATAAGTAAACCGCAACATAATGGATGTGTTCCTTGGCTCCCCGCAGGTCCAGATTTGAGCGACCTGAGACTGAGGTATTTGTGATTAGAGACGTGGTAATTGTGAGTGCCGTGCGGACCCCCGTCGGAAAATTCCAGGGAGCGCTGAGTGAAATCGGTGCGGTGGAACTGGGCGCACTGGTTGTGCGCGAGGCAGTGCGGCGCGCGGGGATTTCCGCTGAGCTTGTGAACGAATGTGTGATGGGATGCGTGTTGCCGGCGGGGCTTGGACAGAATCCAGCGCGGCAGGCGGCCTTGCATGGCGGGCTTGCAGATACGGTAAGCGCTCTGACCATCAATATGGTTTGCGGTAGCGGGTTGAGGGCCGTGGCGCTGGCGGCGCAGAGCGTGATGACGGGTAACTCGGAGATTGCTGTTGCCGGCGGCATGGAATCCATGACCAACGCGCCTTATCTCTTGCCGCAGGGACGCAAGGGCTTTCGACTGGGCGACGCGAAGGTGGTGGATTCAGCGATCAAAGACGGCCTGTGGTGCGCCATGGAAGATCAACACATGGGAATGACTGGCGAACTTGTGGCCGAAAAGCATTCCATCTTAAGAGAGATGCAGGATGCATACGCGCTCGAGAGTCATCGCCGGGCGGCGGCGGCATGGAGTGAAGGGCGCTTCGACGCGGAGGTCTTGCCCGTCGAGTTGCCCACGAAAAATGTGGATGGATCTCCGATGACCTTTCGCATGGACGAGAGCGTGCGCGCGAATGCTTCGATGGAAGCTCTTGCCAAGCTGCGACCGGCATTCAAGCCGGATGGGACTGTGACGGCGGGAAATGCTCCTGGAATGAACGACGGTGCGGCTGCAGTGATGCTGATGCCGGCGGAGCGTGCCAAAGAACTTGGACTGAAAGCGATGGTCTCTATTCGGGCGCAGGCTACCAGCGGCATCGCACCAAAGTGGGTGATGCTGGCTCCAGTTACGGGAGTGCGTAAGGTGCTGGAACGCGCTGGGTGGACGATCGGTGATGTCGATCTCTTCGAACTCAATGAGGCCTTCGCCGTGCAAGCAATTGGCGTCACCAAGGAACTCGGAATCAATCTGGAGAAGGTAAATGTGAATGGAGGCGCGGTTGCGATCGGGCATCCGATCGGCGCCAGTGGAGCCAGGGTCCTGGTTACCTTGATCCACGAAATGATGCGGCGGGACGCAAAGAAAGGCGTGGCGGCGCTTTGTCTGGGCGGGGGAAACTCGGTGGCGCTGGCGGTGGAGCGGGAGTAGATGCGGGCTGCACCGACAGAAGTTTTTATGGCACGTACAAATCTACATATTCGTTGACCGGCGTGGAGTCGAGTCGCTCTGCATCAAGCGAGACTTCAAGAATCTCCCGCTGCCGGTCTTCGCTGAAGCGGCGGCGGAGATTGTTTCTGAATTTTTCTACCAGCAGTGGCAATCCTTCTTCGCGGCGGCGCCGATGGCCAATGGGATACTCAACGGCTTCCTCCAGCACTGACCCATCGTTCAATTCCATGCGCAGTGCATTGGCGATGGAGCGCTTCTCAGGATCGTGGTAATCGCGGGTATACTGCGGATCTTCGACGCAGGTGATGCGGTCGCACAGAGCGTCAATGCGTGGTCCCCACACCGGGTCCAAGGCAACTTTATCTTCGTAGTCGGCGGCGGTAAGGCGGCCAAAGATCAAAGGAGCGGCAATCATATATTGAATGCAATGGTCGCGGTCGGCGGGATTGGCGAGCGGGCCTTTTTTGTCGATGATGCGCAGGCAGGCTTCGTGGGTGCGCACGGTAATGGCGCGAATGGCGGACGCGTTCAGTCCACGGGCGGCAAGTTGCGCGTGCAGCTTCATAGCTGCTTCAACGGCGGTCTGCGCATGGAATTCGGCCGGATAACTGATCTTGAATAAAATATTTTCCATCACGTAGGAGCCGTAGGGACGCTGGAAACGAAATTCCTGCCCTTGGAATGAAACATCGTAGAAGCCCCACGTTTTTGCAGTCAGCGCGGAGGGATAACCCATCTCGCCCGAGCGGGCCATCAGCGCCAGTCGAACGGCGCGGCTGGTGGCGTCGCCCGCAGCCCAGCTTTTGCGCGATCCGGTATTGGGCGCGTGGCGATAGGTGCGCAGGCTTTGGCCGTCGACCCATGCCAGTGACAGCGCGGCAATCGTCTGCTCGCGGCTCAATCCCAGCAACTGGCTGACCACGGCGGTCGATGCCACCTTCACCAGCACCACGTGATCCAGGCCTACTTTATTGAATGAATTTTCGAGCGCGATGCAACCCTGAATTTCGTGCGCCTTGATCATCGCTGTCAAGACGTCTCTCATCTTCAATGGTCTGCCGCCTGTAGGACTGCGCGAAAGCCAATCGGCAGTGGCTAGAATTCCGCCGAGATTGTCGGATGGATGCCCCCACTCGGCGGCGAGCCAGGTATCGTTGAAGTCGAGCCAGCGAATCATGGCGCCAATATTGAAGGCCGCCTGCGCTGGATCGAGCTGGTAGTTTGTGCCGGGAACGCGCGCGCCATTCGGAACTACTGTGCCGGGAACGATGGGGCCCAGTAGTTTGGTGCATGCTGGATATTCCAGAGCTTCCAACCCGCAGCCCAAGGTATCGATGAGGCAGGAACGCGCTGTTGCGTAGGCCAGTTCGCTGTTAATCTCAAACTGAAGCGCGTAGTCGGCAATATCGGCGATGACCTTATCGGGCACTGGACGCTCGTTGCTGATTTGCGAAGGCACTTGATCCCCTTTTTACGGCCTCTCTTCAATGGGAACAAACTTCAGATTCTCAGGGCCTGTATAAATCGCCGAGGGGCGAATGATCTTGCCGTCTTGCCGCTGCTCGATCACGTGCGCGCACCATCCAGCCGTGCGGGCGATGACAAACAGAGGCGTAAACAGGTCGATGGGAATGTCCATCTGATGGTAAACGACGGCGCTGTACCAGTCGAGATTGGGAAACATACTCTTGGCATCGCGCATCACGCTCTCAATGCGCTCCGCAATTGAGAACAGACCCATATCGCCATTCGCGTGCGCCAATCCACGCGCCACTTCCTTCACGATGTCGCTGCGCGGATCACTGATGGTATAAACCGGATGGCCGAAGCCGATGATGACTTCATGATTGGCAACGCGGCGGCGAATATCGGCCTCGGCTTCGTCTGGATTTTGGTAGCGTTGAAGAATTTCGAGCGCCACTTCATTGGCGCCGCCATGCTTGGGCCCCTTGAGAGCGCCAATAGCTCCGGCAATTGCGGAGTAGAGGTCGGAGCCAGTTCCGGCGATTACACGCGCAGTGAAGGTGGATGCATTGAATTCGTGCTCCGCGTACAGAATCAGCGAGGTCTGCATGGCCGCGGTCCAATCAGCGCGAGGTTCTTTGCCGCTCAGCAAGTGAAGGAAGTGCACGGCTGCAGAATCGTTGAATGGTTCCACTTCAATGCGCCAGCCGCGGTGGGCGAAATGGTACCAGTAGAGAAGCATGGGGCTCAGCGATGCCAGCAGAGTATCCGCAATTGACCGTGCCGCATCTTCGCCGTGGTCCACATTTTCAGGCTGCAGGCAGCCCAGCACGGAGACTCCGGTGCGCAGAACGTCCATCGGGTGGGTCGTCGAGGGAAGCAATTCCAGGGCCCGTTTGACCTCAATGGGCATGGTGCGCAAGGGCCGCAGCTTTGCCTTATATGTGGCCAACTCCGCGGTATTGGGAAGCTTGCCATAGACCAGCAGGTAGGCCACTTCCTCATAGTCGCAGAAGCGTGCGAGGTCCCTGATATCGTAACCGCGATAGTGCAGGTCGTTGCCGCTCTGACCGACTGTGCAGATGGCCGTCGATCCAGCTGGAGTACCGGAAAGGGCTACGGACTTTTTAGGTTTGAACGCCGACGGGGGGTGGCCGGTTTGTGTTTCGATCATCAGGGCCTCCGGTGAGCATCAAGCTAAACGAATGATGCCGGCTGTGTCTACACTTTGCCCTTGGAAAAAAGCGCGTCCAGTTTTGCCTCGTAGGCGTGGTAGTCGAGATGCCGGTAGAGATCTTCACGGGTCTGCATCATGGGGATCACGCTGCGCTGGGTTCCCTCGGCGCGGATGGTCTCATAGACTTTCAGCGCGGCGGCATTCATGGCGCGGTAGGCGGCACAGCAGTAGAGGATGATATCTACGCCGGCGGACTTCAATTCTTCGCGCGTAAAGAGCGGCGTCTGGCCGAATTCCGTAATATTGGCGAGGATGGGAACGCCGACGGCCACGCGGATCTTGGTATACATTGCCAGTTCCGTCACCGCTTCGGCAAAGATCATATCCGCACCCGCCGCCACGTAGGCCTGCGCCCTCTCAATGGCCGCCGCCAGGCCCTCGCTGGCCAGCGCGTCAGTCCGGGCCATGATTACAAAATTGCTGTCGGTTCGTGCATCGACGGCAGCTTTGATGCGATCCACCATTTCATCGGCGGCAACAAGTTCCTTGCCGGGGCGGTGCCCACAGCGCTTGGCGCTCACCTGATCTTCAATATGCACTGCCGCGACGCCTGCTTTTTCCATCGACCGAATCGTTCGCGCAATATTGAAGGCGCTGCCCCAACCGGTATCGATGTCCACCAGCAGCGGAAGTGCGGTTGCGTCGGTAATACGACTGGCATCGGTCAGAACGTCTTCCATGGTGCTGATGCCGAGGTCAGGGAGCGCGAGGGAATTTGCCGCCACTCCGCCACCGGAGAGATAGATGGCCCGGAACCCAGCTGATTCCGCCAGGCGAGCCGCATAAGCGTTAATCGCGCCCGCTACCTGCAGCGGCTTTTCTTCTTCAACCGCGGTGCGAAACCGTGCTCCAGGCGAGCGCTGATTCAAGTCGTCAACCATACATCTTCCTTGGGTCGCATCATAGCAGCCCTGTCGACTTTGTTTCGGATAATCCATCTCGGGCGGCAAGGAAAAATGTTAGTCGCCCGGATGGGTGGGCACAACGAATGGAGAAGAAATTATGGACGAAAACGGGGATGCAATGTTAATCTTCCGTTCTGATTGTTCGCGTGCGAGGCGAACCGGAAATTCTAAAAGAGTGAGATTCTGCAAGCCCCGGAGGGATGAGATCCGATGGAGCCCGATCAGATTGGTGCGCCAGAGACGGCTGACGTTCAGACTATCGCGCAGCCGATCGTTTCGCCACTCACACGCGCCGCAATCTTTCTGGTGGTAACAATCAAACCGGAACCCGCTAATCGCGCGGCCATTCGGTCGTTCTGCGCGGATTTTGCGGCGCTCGTGCGCTCCGTGGATTTTCGCTACATTGAGGGCGGGCTTACCTGCGTGATGGGGATTGGCTCAGAAGCCTGGGACCGGCTCTTTGGCCAGCCGCGCCCGGCGAACCTTCATCCCTTCCGCGAGATCCGCTCCGGAGAACGCCATGCTGTCTCCACGCCGGGCGATCTGTTTTTCCATATTCGCGCCAAGCGTATGGATCTGTGTTTTGAGCTGGCGACACAGATCATGGCTCGACTCGGCGATACCGTTTCTCCGGCAGACGAGGTGCATGGTTTTCGGTATTTCGACGATCGCGATCTGCTGGGTTTTGTCGACGGAACGGAGAATCCGCGCGATCGGGCGGCGACGGAGGCCGCGCTCATCGGCGAGGAGGATGCGGCATTCGCTAACGGCAGTTACGTCATCGTGCAGAAATATCTTCACGATCTCGACGGATGGAATCGACTGCCGACCGAGGTGCAGGAGCGAATCATCGGCCGCGCCAAGCTCTCTGACATTGAATTGGACGACGCGGTCAAACCGACCTCGGCGCATAACGCGCTTACGACCATCGTCGAGAACGGCAAAGAGGTAAAGATTCTGCGCGACAACATGCCCTTCGGCCGGGCCGGGTCAGCCGAATTCGGCACTTATTTTATTGGCTACAGCCGTTCGCCTCGCACAATCGAGCAGATGCTGGAGAATATGTTCATTGGCCGCCCGGCCGGCAACTATGATCGTCTGCTCGACTTCAGCCGCGCTGTCACAGGGAGCCTGTTTTTCGTGCCTTCGGCTACATTTCTTGAGAATCTGGACGAAGGACCGATCACGGATACGGCGCCTTCCCCGGTCACCGTAACTGCCGAACCCGCTACCTCCATCCCCCGGGTGAAGGATGGTTCACTGGGAATCGGCTCACTCAAAGGAGAGATTCAAACATGAATAATTTGCATCGAGAGCTTGCCCCGATTTCCGATGAGGCGTGGGCGCAGATTGAAGAGGAAACAACGCGCACGCTCAAGCGTCACCTGGCCGGACGGCGTGTAGTCGACGTGCAGGGACCAGCGGGTACCGGCCTCTCGGCCGTCGGAACCGGCCACCTGCGGAAAATCAAAGCGCAGGCCGACGGCATCCTCGCTAGGCAGCGGGAAGTGATGTCGATGGTGGAACTGCGCATTCCTTTTAGTCTGGAACGGCAGGCAATCGACGACGTGGAGCGCGGCTCCAACGATTCCGACTGGCAGGCGGCGAAGGACGCTGCGCGCAAGATTGCGTTTGCCGAGGACGGGGCCATCTTTGAAGGCTATCCCGCTGCGGGAATCGTAGGTGTGCGTGAGGGGACCAGCAATCCCAAGATGACGCTGCCGGGCGATGTGCGCAAGTACCCGGACGCCATCGCTCAGGGACTCAGCCAGTTGCGGCTCGTAGGCGTCAATGGGCCCTACTCGGTGCTCCTCGGCGCCGATGCCTACACAGAATTGGCTGAGACCAGCGACCAGGGCTATCCAGTGCTGGAGCATGTGAAGAGGCTGGTTGACGACAAGATCGTCTGGGCACCAGCCATTCAGGGCGCCTTTGTGGTGACTACTCGTGGAGGAGATTTTGACCTGCACATTGGGCAGGACGTCTCCATTGGATATTTAAGCCACACGGATACGGCCGTCGAACTCTATTTGCAGGAGACGTTTACTTTTTTGCTGCTTACCGATGAAGCCTCGGTTGCGCTGGCTCCGCCTGTGAAGTCGAAGCAGAGATAGCGGAAACGACGTCGCTAGCCGGCAAGAACCTTGTGCACAAATTGAACAGCCATGGACCCCTCGCCCACGGCTGCGGCGACGCGCTTGACGCTCTCGGCGCGAATGTCGCCAACCGCGAAGACGCCGGGAAGGCTGGTTTCGAGAGGGTAAGGAGTCCGTTGCAGGGGCCAGCCGTCTTGTACTGCGCTTCCGGTTTTGATGAAACCCTTTGCGTCGAGCGCGAGACTGCCTTGCAGCCATTCGGTATTTGGGTCGGCGCCTGCCATCATAAACACGTGCTTGATGTCCAGAGTCTCAGCCGCTTCTGACCCCGTGTTGCGCAAGTGAATACGCTCAAGGCACCCGTTTCCTTCAAGAGCTTCGATCTTTGTCTGCGTCATGAGCGTAATCTTCTCGCTCGCTTCGATTCGCGAGATCAAGTAGCGCGACATCGACTTGGCGAGGCACGGGCCCCGGACCAGGAGATAAACGTGCCGGGCAATGTCGGAAAGAAAGACCGCCGCTTGCCCCGCGGAGTTTCCGCCTCCCACTACGGCGATGACGTCATCGCGACAGACCTCAGACTCCAGGCGCGTAGCACCGTAGTAGATTCCGACTCCTTCGAACTGGCCTAGATTGGGTAAATTCAGCCTGCGATACCGGCTGCCTGCGGCGATGACGACGCTTCGCGCTCGCACAGATTCTCCATTATCGAGCTGGATGGTATAGGGCGATTGGCTGCTCTTCAGTTCATTGGCTGTTCGAGCGATGGTGATATGCGCGCCGAATTTTTCTGCCTGAATGAAGGCGCGATTCGATAGCTCATTCCCGGAAACTCCGTTGGGAAATCCGAGATAGTTTTCAATCCTCGAACTTGATCCCGCTTGTCCGCCGGGGGCATTTGCTTCGAGAACGAGGACGCTCAATCCTTCTGAGGCCCCATAGACGGCTGCTGCCAGCCCCGCAGGTCCCGCGCCGACCACTACCACATCGCATACGTCGCCATGGTCGATTCCGGCGTTTAACCCGAGGCAGTCAGCAGCTTCAGCGTTGGTGGGATTGCGAAGAACATATTTGTCGCGGCAGATAAGCACAGGAATATCCGAGATCTTGACTTCGAACTGGTCAAGAACAGCCTGCACGTCGGGATCGACATCGACATCAAGATAGGTGTGGGGCTGGCCATTGCGAACCAGGAATTCTCTCAGCCTTAGTGTGTCGCTCGAATGGTTCGATCCAATCAGTACCGCATCGCCCAGCGAGTTTGAGATCTGGAATACCCGGCGCAGAAGAAATGCATTTAAGAGAATCTGCCCCAGTGTGGCATCAGTTTGCATGACGTGGCGCAGATTCACCCGGTCAACTTCAACCAGTGAGCTGTCTTCCACTGCTCTAATGCGGACAAAGGCCCCGCGACCCGACAGCAGGTTCACGTCGCCGGTGAATTCTCCACGGCCAAGAACATGGAGCGCAGTTTCATTTCCGCCGAAAACACGAATGACTTCAAACTTTCCGGCAAGGACTACAAAGATGCCGTGATGCAAATCTCCCGGCTCCTGAATTACCTCATTCGCCAGCACGTTCCGCTGCTGGCCATATGTGATGAGCCTGGCAATTTGCCCATCATCCAGTGTGGGAAACATCGCCTCGACTTTTTCAGGAGTTAACTGTTGCAATTCACGTGGGGGCATAGGCTACTCATGAATTTCCAATTTTTGAAGTTTTAAGCCATGGCGAGCGGGAATTGGCTCTTCTTTATAATCTCACGGAAATCGTTTTGCGCAAGCTGCCTGGGGCCTTGTTCGGATTCCGGCCTGGCGGCACTGTCGTTTCGCAAGGCAGTCAATCTTCTAGATCTGAGCGGAGCAGGATGATGCTAGCTTGCTTCACCCAGGCAAACCTCGAACCAGCCCCGTTTGTCCTTCCAACCCGCAGCCGGTCTGAACCCTGCCTCAGCCAGCATCGCTTCCGCCTGGCCGGGCCGGTACTTGTAACTGTTCTCGGTGTGAATGTTCTCGCCCGCTGCGAATTCCACTTCGAAATCAAGCGCAGTCAATCTCACACGTTGGGCGATCCGGCTTTCCAGATGCATCTCGATACGGGATTCGATTCCATTCCAGAACGCCACGTGAACAAATGCATCCGAATCGAAATCTCCATCCAGTTCCCGATTGAGCCGAACCAGGATATTTCGATTGAATTTCGCCGTCACTCCCGCCGCGTCGTTATAAGCGGCCAGTAAGGTCGCTTCGTCCTTCGCGAGGTCCACACCCAGCAACAGAGCGTCTCCGGCCTTGAGTTCGGATCGAACTCTTTCAAGCAGGCACTTCGCCTCAGGCGGCTCAAAGTTACCGATGCTCGACCCGATATAGAGCACCAGCCGTCGCTCATCGGGACCGAGGGGCTCCAGTTTCAAGCCTTGCGTATAGTCCATGTGCTGAGCGGAAACCGTTACCCCGGGAATCTCCCGCTCGATCCGAACATTGGCCACTTCGAGCGCCGTGTCTGAAACGTCAACCGGCTCGTAAAGCAAATTCCCCTGGCGCTCGACCACAGCCGCTAAAAGCAGCCGCGTCTTGTCTGCGGATCCCGCGCCGAGCTCCGTGATGCGCAGCCTCGCGCTTCCCGCCGCCTCGGCAATCATTGCCCCTGCGTAAGCTGTGAAAATTCCTCGCTCCGTTCGCGTCAGATAGTACTCGGGCAGCTCGGTAATCTTCTCGAAGAGCTGCGAGCCGGCCTGGTCATAGAACAGCCACGGGGGCAGCCGTTTGGGCAGGGACCCAAGCCCATCCCGGACCACTGCGGCCACTCGTTCGTCAATTTGTATTCCAGCTTCTGGGCAAGTCGTAAGGTTCATGCGCTCACTTTAGGATCAGATGCGACAGGGATGATTACGATGCGAGCCGAATACCGGAAAACTGCCAGCGCGTCTCCGGGGGGAAGAAATTGCGGTAGCTCGAGCGGATGTGGTCCGCCGGCGTCACGCACGAACCGCCGCGCAGCACCATCTGCCCGCTCATGAATTTGCCGTTGTATTCGCCAAGCGAGCCGGTCAAAGGCTGAAAGCCGGGATAGCCCAGATAAGCGCTTGCCGTCCACTCCCAGCAATCTCCAAACAACTGCGTTGGGCACTGGTTTTGGATGATTTCCGTTGCCGGCAGGGGCCGCAGGCGCTCAGAATCCAAAAGGTTTCCAGTTACCGGCTGTCCCTCGGCGGCATTCTCCCATTCAAATTCGGTAGGCAACCGCTTGCCGGTCCAGCGAGCATAGGCGTCGGCCTCATAAAAGCTTACGTGGCTCACGGGCGAGACTTGCACCCGGTCCAGCGGAATCTCGCCACGCAGGGTAAAAATCTTCCAGCCGCCATCGGCTTCCGTCCAGTAAAGCGGCGCCTGCCAGCCGTTACTCCTCACCGCATCCCACCCCGCCGAGAGCCACAACTCAGGCCGACGGTAGCCGCCATCGGCAATGAATGCGGCAAATTCCTCGCAGGTCACCAGCCGCCGGGCCAGTGAATACGGCTCCAGCCAAACCTTGTGGCGCGGCAACTCATTATCAAAACAGAAGCCCTCGCCTTCGTAACCGGCCTCGCGCAAGCCGCCTTCAAACGAAACAAAATCCGGCGCGCCTCCATGCCCGTTTCCCGCGTGGCGCTCTCGAGCCTGCTTCCTCGACTGCGAAGATTGCAAATCTCCGTTCTCGGTTTCAGTCGTTTTGCCCATATAGGCCGGCCGCAACGGGTTGGTAAAAAATGCGTTCAGAATATCGGTCAGCAGCAACTCCTGATGCTGCTCCTCGTGATGCGCGCCGAGCTCAATCCGCTTCAGCGCCTCCGGCTCAGGATTGCCGGCCACCAACCGCTCAATTTCCAGATCCACATGCTCACGGTAGTCCAAGACTTCATCCAGCCCGGGCCGCGAGAATGAAGCCCGCAGCCGCTTCTCAGGAAAAGCGGCAAAGCTCTGGTAATAGCTGTTGAAGAGCCAGGGAAAATCAGCGTTGAAGAGCTGGTAGCCGGGCAAAAACTCACGCAGAATGAACGACTCAAAGAACCAGGCGGTGTGGGCCAGGTGCCACTTTGCCGGCGAGGCCTCAGGCGACGACTGCACCATCATATCCTCGGGCGAAAGCGGCTCGCATAAGGCCAATGAGCGCCGCCGCGTGGAACGAAAACGGTTTTCAATCTCCAGCTGGGGCCTGGATGGAGTGATTGTGCTCATGTGCGACCTCCCGCACTTGAAAAAGTGTACCCCACAAACAGCAGGCCGGAGCAAAAGGAATGAGAGATTTATGAAAGTTTTATTTCAGGGCGCGGTACGGTACCAGGTAACCGGGGCTCGTGCTTTGGCATAATTTCGAAATACTCTTTGATCACCGAACGCCTCTTGTAAACCAGTCAAGCTCCCGGGCGAGCTTAAGAAGGACTCTCCGACCTATCAGGAATCATTAGCCAGGCAATCAAGGAACTGGCCAACGCCAGAGCCGCGCAAAGCCCCATGACAATTCGAAATCCAAAGACGAAGGCTTCCTCGATCGATTGCGACACGTTAATGCGGATTTTGGAGCCAAGCCCGTCTGGCGGTTGCATAGCGGCGAGGCTGGTTTCATTGGATTGAATTTCTCCCAAAATCTGGGTGGACAGCGAAAGGTGGGCCAGGCTGCGATCGAGGTAAAGCGAAAAGGCTCTTACCATTACAATCCCGAGAATGGCAATTGCAAGGACCCCGGCGATGCGCGCAACAGCGTTGTTAATTCCGGAAGCCGCTCCGACTCGATCCTCACCAACTGAGTTCATGACCACAGTCGTGAGGGGAGCCACAGTGATTGCCATGCCAAAGCCGAGAACCGCTACCCCAGGGAAAAACGATCTCCAGTAAACGCGGCCAATGGAGGGAAGCGCGAACAGGATAAAGCCCGATGCGGCCACAAGCGGGCCGATGATCAAGGGAAGCCGTGAGCCATAACGCGCAACGAGACCACCGGACCAGCGGGACAGTAAAAAAATCAGAAGGATCATCGGCAGCATTGCAGCGCCGGTGGCGGTAGCTGAGTACTTCTGGACCTGTATGAGATTGAGCGGAAACAGGAAGAAGAAGATTCCCGTCGCGCCGTAAAGAAACAGGGTGAGGAGATTGGCCCCGCTGAAACTGAAAGATTTGAATAAGGCCAGTGGAACCATGGGCGATTGGATGCGCGCTTCTATAAGGAGGAACAAACCAAGAAACACACAACCCACCATCATGCTGACAAAGACCAGAGGATGCGCCCATCCCTCATTCTCTGATTCGATAAAGCCGTCAACAAGACCGCCTAATCCGAGAATGGCAGTCAGGGCTCCCAGCCAATCGACATTTCCTGGGGTAGCATCGTGGCTTTCGGGTATATGCCAAAGCGAAACGCCAATCGTGATCGCCGCCAGCGGGACATTAATAAAAAACACCCAACGCCAGGAAGCATGCTGAATGAGCCAGCCTCCGATGAGCGGCCCCAGCGCACTCGTAATCGCAGTAAACCCAGACCATGTGCCAATCGCCTTGCCGCGGTTTTTCTCGTCGAAGGAGCTACTGATAATTGCAAGACTGCCGGGCACGAGGAGTGCGGCTCCGATGCCCTGAACGCTTCTTGCAATGATTAGCTGTTGGATACTCGATGCAAATCCGCATCCCGCGGAAGCCAGAGCGAATATGATCGCACCCAACAGAAAAATCAGCCGGCGCCCGAAGATGTCGCCGAGCGATCCACCGACGAGAATCAGCGCCCCCAGAAACAGACCGTAGGACTCAACGACCCACTGCATATCCACAACTGTTGTGTGGAAGGCCGCCTGAAGTGCCGGCAGAGCGACATTGACCACCGTGCTGTCAATAAACGCCATGCTGGACCCTGTAATGGTTGCGATCAGGATCCAGGTTCGCGATCTTGCGGCAGGCGCGGTTACGCTCCCGCCCGACCTGATCACGGCCTCGTCGCAAGGTGGTTTCATGTGCTCCAGGTACTTCAGGGAATAGAACACTATCTATTGATAGAGAATAACGCTGAATTTGCACGTTCGAATCAGAGATGGATCACTATTTTTCGAGCCGCAGAGCACGATTACGGCGGGGGAGGAATGCTGGTGAGACATGGTCGCACGGATCCGGCTCACTACTTTAGTTCGTCAAAGTTTTTCAGGTCGATGCCTAATTGCTGGCACTTTTTGTAGAGGTGACTCCGTTCAAGCCCCAACGCTCTCGCGGTTTGCGAAATGTGCCGACTGTGCCGACCCAGCTCCCTGAGCACTTCTGCGCGTTCGAAGTCCAACACCCTTTCGGCCAGAGGGCCGCTGGTATCCGGGATGGAGGCACCGGCTGCAGCCATCCCTTGATATGGGTGAGTGGCATTTAAGTGTGAGGGCAATGCGAGTTGGACGGCCTCAGCATCAACCACTGATCCGGCCAGCAGCAGAAGCCGCTCCACCACGTTCCGCAGTTCGCGAATGTTACCCGGCCATGCGTACTGTTTGAGCGCGTCAATGGCGGAATCGGTGAAGGGGACTGGCTTCCAACCATTCTGTGCGCTCACCTGGCGGGCAAAGTGCTCCACAAGCGCGGGCAAATCTCCAGGGCGCTGGCGCAACGGCGGAAGTTCCACGGGAAAGACGACCACACGATGGTACAGATCGCGCCGGAATCCGCCCGATTCAACCAGTTGCTCCAGGTTGCGGTGCGTCGCCACGACCACGCGAACATTGACGGTGGTGGGTTTGTCTGCGCCGATCCGCTCAACCTCGCCATCTTCAAGAACACGCAGCAGCTTAGCCTGCATGGCAAGCGGCATATCGCCAATCTCGTCCAGAAATAATGTTCCGCGATGCGCCTGCTCAAACTTCCCTGTGTGGCGCTGCGCGGCCCCGGTGAACGATCCTTTTTCGTGCCCGAAGAGCTCGCTCTCAATGAGCTCGGCCGGAACAGCGGCGCAGTTGAGGGTGATGAACGGGCCCGCAGCGCGCTGGCTTTTTTCGTGCAGCGTTCGCGCCACAAGTTCCTTACCGGTACCGGTCTCGCCATAGATGCAGACGCGGACTTCACTGGCGGCTACGCGGTCAATTTGCGTCATCACGCGGCGCATGGTTTCGCCGGTAAACACCAGAGTGTGCATGCCAACACGATTGCGCAGGTCCTGATTTTCGGTTTCCAGCCGGGTAAGCTTAAGCGCATTTTCAATGGTGACCAGCAGTTTCTCAGTGGAAAGCGGCTTCTCAAGAAAGTCCAGCGCGCCCAGCCGCGTGGCGCGAACTGCCATTTCGATGTGCGCCTGTCCACTCATCATGACCACCGGCGCGGCGACGCCGGCAGTTTTCAAATCCTCAAGGAGCGACAGTCCATCGCGCCGTGGCATTACTACGTCACTGAGGATCAAGTCGAAGGGCTGGGTACGGGCCAGTTCCAACGCGCGAGCGGCGTTGTCGCAGACGACGGCTTCATGGCCCGCGAGGCGGAAAGCGCGAGCCAGCGAAGCCAGCGTATTGGCCTCGTCATCGACGATCAGAATCTTTGCCTTGGTGGTCATGATTTGGTCTCGTTCATTTCAGCCGCATTTGGCGCGTCGAGGTTGGCAATAATTGCCTTTCTACGTGAGGCTAAAAGAATCAGCGTAACCACGAACCCAACAGGCGCATAACCGGAAAGGACCTGTAGATCCAGGCCGCTAAGGGCGACGTCCCAAAAGCCAAATGTGATACTTCCCATGGATAATGGCAGGATGAGCCAAACTATCACAAAGTTTAATAGACAGCATAAAATCTGAGCCGCGAATAACGCGCATGCGGGAACGAGCGCGTTGTCGTCTCTTCGAATCAGTCTAATTCCGCAATATCCCAAGTGAATTGTTAGATAAATATTTAAACTCAAGAGAATTACGAACAGGACCCAATCGCTTCTTGCTGCAGAGGCCGGCCATTTGTGCCAGTGCATCGAAAGCATTCCGGCAAGGTAAGAAAGAGAAACTGCTCCAAACGCGAGATTAAAAGCTCCGAGGATTCGCATTGTCCAGGTTCGCATTGCTTTTATCCTTTCCATGAGCATCAGCTTGCCTTCGGCAGTGTAATAACAAACGTAGCACCGCCTCCCGTCCGGCTTTCGACCGCGATGATGCCGGCGTGATCTGCAACCACCGATTGAACAATCGCCAGGCCCAGTCCGGTGCCGTGCTCCTTGGTTGTGTAGTAAGGGGTAAAAAGCCGCTCGCATTCCTCTTGCGTCATGCCCTGACCTGTATCGGCGACACGCAGTTCCACTGTTTCACCCTTTGGTTGAGCGCTGAGAGTCAGTACCCCGCCCTTGGGCATTGCATCCATTGCGTTCAGAACCAGGTTGCTCAAGGCGCGATGCAGTAGTTCCGGATCGGCATCAAGAGGCATAGGTTCGGCGGACAGCTCAACTTTGAAGAATATTTTTGCGTCTTCACGATCTGCGACGGTACCAGTGGTTTCGTAGAGGGATCGCACGCGCTCGATCGCGTCCCGAGCGTCGATCCGCTCCAACTCCGGTTTGGGCATTTTGCTGAAGTCGCTGAAGCGGGCAATGATCGTTTTCAGGTTGGCGATCTCCATGCCCAGGGTTTCAGTGCTCTCGCGGAAGACCTCATCAAATTCAGCGGCAGGCAGTTCGCGAGCACGCACCAGGTTTTCGACTGTCAGTTGCAACGGGAACAGGGGATTCTTGAGTTCGTGCGCAAGACGCCGGGCTAATTCACGCCAGGCCGCGACGCGCTCAGATTGCACGAGGCGTTCGCGCTGGCTGACCAACTGGCCCGTCATGTGGTTGAAGCTGCGCGCCAGCACGCTGACCTCGTCGTGTCCGTGTTCGGGCACTCTTGTTTCCCAGTTGCCGCTCGCGACTTCTTCTGCCGCGCACGCCAACTGCTCGATGGGACGTGAAACACGCGCTGCGATCCACAGGCTAAAAACGATGGCCAGGAGAATTCCTCCGGCTGCCACGCCATATGCAATTGCGCGAATGTGCTGTTGCGCCTCAATCATGCCGGCGCGCGAGGTGGTTACGATGAGCACGGCCAGCACTTCGCCATTGTCACTCTTGAGGGGAATGGCGGTGGCGCTCACGCTGTCTTCGCGCCGGTTGGTGAGATAGAGAATGGCGCTTGACGGTTGGCCGGTTCTTCGCGCCGGGTCGATGAGGGATTGATAACGGTCCGCGTTGGGAATTGTTCCGGTCTGTCCTATAAGGCGCGCCGGATCGAAAGGGACGAAGACTTGCTGGAGCGCCGATGGTTGTGACGAGTTGGCATCGCTGTAGAGGCAGACCTGCATTCCCGGGGCGACGGGGAGATCGGAGAGAAACGATTGGTCGAGGCGTTTTCCACCCAGGATGCGAACTTGCTGTGCGTCGATCAAGTCGGAACGGTGAACGGCACGCGCGGCAAATAATCCCAGTGTGGTCGTTCCGTCCGGCAGGTCTTCCGATTTGAGAAATGTGGGCTGAACAGCCATTGCATTGGGCTCGGGATAGCCAAAGCGCGCCGGCCACTGCGCGGAGCTGACGATCTTTCCATCTGGGGCGACGATTTCGAGGAAGTCGAGCTGCGCTTCCCGGGCGAAAGTTTGTGCCTCAGTGACGTAAGGGGATGCGTCGCCTGATTGAGCCAGTTCGAATGCCATGGTGCGGATGCGCTCGCTTGCGGCTATCCGTTCTACTGCCGCGGCTACCTCGGTGGAGCGATGCTGAAATTCGCGTTGAAACTGGCTGACAAATAGTGCAGTCTCCTCCCGATCGCGCAGCTCGAAGACCTGCCGAATGCGGACCAGGACGGTCCAGGAGACCGCGGCCACCGCGGCTGCTACTGTGAGCGAGAGAAGTAGCAGTAGTTTTTGTCTCAGATTCATTGCGCATCCTCAAGCGAAATGTCGGCAAGCAGCGGTTCACCGTCAGCGCTCAAGCGCAAATCGCGGACCCGACCTCCAATGGCATAGGAGCGGGGAAGATAGAGCAGTGGTATCAACGTATGAGTATCTAGAAACTCGCGCTCAACTCTGTACAGGCCGGCCGGAGTGTCTTCAAGCACCGGGGCTGTGACTCCCAGGCCGCGAAGAAATGACTCCAGTGCCGCCCGCGGTTGGCTTGATGAAAGCGTGAACCGGAGCAGGGCAAGGTCAGCATGCTGCGAGCCTCCAGTGCCGCCCATTGGCACATTAAATCCCACCTCGCGCAGATTAAGCGCGATGCGCTGGGCCGCCAACTGCATTGCTTCACCACCTTCGGTGGCCAGCGTAAGCAGTGGTGGGGTCAGTCCGCCACGCAGCTCGTGAGCTTTGTTCACGTCGCGGTCGGTGGGAAAGAGAAATGAGTAGCCGGTGAGCGCCGCGGGAAACAGGCTGGCCGTTAGCTCGCCCTGTTTTTGAAAGATCACATTGTAGAGAGCGCTGCGATCGACGGCCATGGCGATGGCTGCCCGGAGGTTTGGATTTCCGAGAACGCCAGAGTTGGAAACTCCAAGCGCAAGCAGCGTGACGGGCTGCGAGGTCACGACAGTAAGCCGTTGCTTCTGAGCCTGGCGTAGCTGTTCGGCCGGCACCTCGACCAGATCGGCACGCCCCACGCTCAGGTCAAGCCATTGATCGCTGGTGGATTTGTGGACATGGATCTCCACGGCATCAACGAAGGGCCGCCCTTGCCAGCAGCTTTCATTGGCTGAGAGCGTCAGTACGCCGTTGGTGAAACCCGCTGGCTGAAAGGGGCCGGTTCCGATCATTTCGGCCGGGCCTCCCGTGTCTGTGCCTGCAATCAGGTAGTCGTCGCCTGCCAGCAACTCCGGCAGGTTTGGCATTGGCGAGTCGCTGGTGAGGACGATCGAAGAGCCAACGCTGCGAATGGCAGTCCAGGGACAGTTAGCGGCGCAGGAAGCGGTCAAGGAGGCAACTACAGCAGGCGAGGTGAGCGGGGAGCCGTCGTTGAAGTGAACGCCGGGACGCAACCAGAACTGCCAGCGGTGGTCGCTGTCCTCCGACTGCCAACGCACGGCCAGAGCTGGTTGACCGTTTTCATCCGCGTCTATCCGAGTGAGCCCATCGAAGATCAGCCGTCGAGCCAGGCCGCCATGCTGGGTCCATGGGTCGCCTTCGATTTCAACGCGCAGTATGCCGCCGTAGTGGGGGCGGGTGCGCGCCACTGCAGGCAACGCCAGAGAAACCAACAGACAGCTAATTGCAACTTGCCGTAACACGGTCCACCTCATATTTATCTGCCGCGCTACGCACGACTGCGAAGATGCTCTTGTTATTCGGAGCGGTCCACAACGCCGTCACGGTGCCGTTCGTCGCTAGCGGAGCACTGACCGGTACCGCTTCCTGACCGGGCAGCTCATAGGCGCGCAGGCTATCGCTGGCCGCTTGGCCGGAACCGGAGGCGACGATCTGCGTGCCCGCGCCGCATTCCGTGCGAAGGACCGCAATGTCGCTGCCCCAGTCACGCGTGCCGCTCAGCGGTTTGAGCACGCCGCCTTCGCTCAATTGCACTTTTCCGTCAATGCCGTTGAGCAGCACCGCGACCTGGAAACCTGAGCTTGCGGGACGGGGCACCACGGCAGCTGAATAAAACGGAGGCAGGTCCACTCCCTGGCTGGGTACTACGATGCCGGTGAAGTAATTGCGTGCCGCGTTATAGAAGGCTTTGACTGGAGAGGCATCGACGTTGCCAGTTGAAGTTGCTGGGGCGGCTTGCGGGGTTGGTGGCGACAAAAGTTGCCAGGGATCGTCACTCTCCCGGCAGCGCACCTTCCACTCGCCTGCTGGCTGTGCAGGCAGGTAGGCACCATTGCAAACCATTCCAGCAACAGATGCCTCGAATCCCTCTCCATCTGGCGATGAAAAGATTACACCGCGAGGGTCCCGTGCCAGCGGTTTCTTCTGGCCGATACCAACTCGCTTTTGCACACGCCAGCTCTCTGATGTGCGGCTGTAAATTACGATCTCTTCCGGTTCCACTACTACCAGGCCATTCGTGGTCTCCAACGTCGCCAGCACTACATCGTCGGTGGTGAGCACAGTCTGTTTCTGCAGCATGAGTCCATTCCCGGCCTGTGTTTGCTGGGTAATGCCCGGCTCAACATGTACCATCGCCACGCGAGTTTCGTTACCCTCCACCACCTCGGCCACCCACAGCCGCTCGTGCTGATTTTCACTGAGAGTTACGCGGATGGAATTGGCGCTCTCGGCGCCCGAAGCAAGGACCCCATGAGTCTTCAAATCCTGCTTTAGCAGCTCACGAATCGCGGGGATTTCGCCGGTTGGAACCGTGGAGAGGTTGCGAATCGTGAGACGCGCCTGGCCCGGGCCGAGAATATCTGCGATCTGATCGGCTAAAGCAGCAGCGGGCTGCTCCCATTGGCTGGCTGCGGCACTTGCCGCTATTCCCGTTAACCCGGCAACCACCGCAACCAGCCAGAAAAGCTTCATTGGATTCGGCTTTCTTTGTAGTATTCGTTTGCGCGAATTATATCGTTTGAGGGTGCCGGTGATACGCAAGAGCGGCGAGCGGCGATTTGTGCGGCACCATGAAGAGGGGCGCGAGGCGGCCTAGCTACTCGTCGTAGAACATGTCGATCATGCGCATGTGTTCACGCGCCAACTTCAGCTTGCACGTCAGTCCGTAGTACGGTCCTAACTCGGCCCCACGAAACCGATGAAGGGTAGCCGTGCAAGCCGCATCGCGATAGATGCGCCAGCTTTGCTCCATGCGATCGAACTCCGCCAATAGCTCCTCATCCGAGAGGTTAGGCCCTATCGGCCCCCAAGGGCTCGCGGCGGGCGCACCCGGCACCTTTGGCTCAGGAATTATCTGCCCACGGATGAGTTCTTCGTAGCTCTTCAGGTTCTGATCTGTGATGGCAGTCTCTTTGCTGAGGCAGTCTTTCAACCCTAACGTACCGTCGGCGTCTGGGCAGTCTCCCGCCTTTTCGCGAGCCATCTCCGCGTCGAATACCTGCTTGGCCTGAGCCTCCAGGCTCTGCAACTTTGCCAAGTACTCCTTCATTTGCTGCTGATACGCCTTCTGCTCGGGCGTGAAAACCTTCTTCGGCCTTACTGTGCTTTCCTGGCCGAACGCGAGCGGAAGCAGAACAAAGCTGCCGCAGAAAATAGCCGCCAACAAACGTCCAATCGCCTTATTCATTGGAATCGCTTTCCCTGTCAATTGGTTTGCTCGAATTGTACCGCTCTGCCGTGTATCCCACCCCTTCGAAGCCGAAGAGGTGGGGTACGGCGAAATTCAACTAGTTTTCGCTAATGCCCCGGCGCGGGGGCAGCTTCGGGCTCGGTTTCGCTGTCCATCTCCTGCTTCACGACCGGGCTGTTGGCCATGCTCTTAAAAACGTCGTTGGCAAAGAAAAACTTGCCGTCCGATGGGACCATGACCACCTGGATCTTGTCTGAAAGCCGCTCGGCAATGATTTTGTTGATCAACAGCGGCGATTTGTTCAGCAGCGCGGCTTCGCTGGTCATGCGCTCGGCGTTGGCTGAGGCCATCAGCCGTACGCGGCTGGCCTCGGCATCGGCCATCAGGTTGCGCCGCTCCAGCTCGGCCTTGCTGTCGATGACTTTGGCCTGGGCTTCGGCCTCCGCATTTTCGATGGTCGTTTCCTTGCGAGCCTCGGCTTCCAGCTTGCTCTGCTCAATCTGCTTCTGCTTCAGCGGCAAGGTGTATTGCATGGCGTCGGCCTCGCCCTTGGCCTCAACCACGCGCGACTGTGCTTCTCCCTCAGCCTGCTTCACCTTCTGCACCGCATCGGCCTCGGCTTGCAACTCGGCAATCTTTACCTGCTTCTGTTGAATGTCGGTCACAACGCCGAGCTGATCATCTTCCTGTTCCTTGAGCAACAGCCCTTCGAGGCCCTTGGCGTACTGATCGGGCAGTTGAATGTCAGAGAGCATCACTTCTTCAACCACTATGCCATCGGCGCCCAGCTTGCGGGTGATGATGGCTGCCGCTTTTTGCCGCACCTCCTCGCGTTTGGTGCTGAAGATCTCGCGCACGGTATATTGGGGCGCGAGTTCGCGCCAGGCGCTGGCTACCACCGGCGGCACGAGTTCTTTATCAACGGGTTGGGGCATGTGAGCCTGCACATTGTCGAGCTTGGCGGGATCGAGGCGATAGCGAACCGTGACGGCCATGCCGATGTTGAGGCCTTCGAGAGACTGAACGCTGAGCACGCCCTTTTGTGCAGAGGATTTGCCGCCCTCCTCCACAATGCCGGCGGTGAAGAGGTGATCGCGAAGATCGAAGGTTTGCACGCTCTCCACCAGCGGCGTGACGAAATGCACGCCCGGATAAAGCGTGCCCGGCAGCGTGCCGCTTACCTGGCTGATGCGCACGCCGCCCATGCCGGTGGGCACTACGACTATGCTGGCCGCAATCAGCAACGGAAGACAGGCCAGGAGCGCCAGAGCCAAAGGACCGCGCCAGACAATTTCTTCCGGCGACCTATTTTCGGTTGGGACTGGTTCAGTCTCGCCTGCGGCCTTGTGGCGTGCAATGCGAAAGCGGAGCCAGAGTCCATAGAGTGGAATTCCAAAAGCGGCAGCCAGCAACAGCACTCCCGCGACTGTCAGTAATAGCTTCAATGCGATCATTTCACTTCTCCTATTCCGTTGTTGTGCTCCCTGCGTCTGCACCCCGGCGATGAATTGAGTTTCCTCTGGGCATCGTTGGAGGCTCCGCGTCTCCCGGTTCCCGGCCATGGAGCCACCAGCAGCCGGACCAGTCCACCAAACGTCAACTCCTCAAACAGAAGCGCCGCTACCACCTGCAACAGCACCGCTCCCAAACCATTGATCGCTTCCGACAGCAGATTCATTTCCAAACCCCCTTAGAGAGAAGCCACCACGACCGCAACCGCGGCGGGGACCGGATTCTGTGCGGGAGCCTGTACCGATGCCGCTGACGGTGCGGCCGTTGCGGCCTGGGCCAGCTGCGTATCTGTCGGATTTTGCCCGTTGCCAAACAGTTGCGCCGTCTCCTCGTTGCGCTGACCCACCAGTTCAACCGTGTCGCCGACGGCAACCAACTGGTAAAACTCTTCAAGGTCAGCCTTGGCCATGCGAATGCATCCGTGCGATGCGGCCTTGCCGATTGATTTGGGTTCGTTTGTTCCGTGGATTCCGTAGCCGTGGATGCTCAGACCCATCCAGCGAGTACCTACCGGATTGCCCGGTCCCGGAGGAATGGTCTTGCCGCCGTGGTGATAAGTGGGATTGACGGCGCGGCGCTCGATGGTGAAAGTTCCCACCGGGCTGGGAGTTGAGGGCTTGCCCACGGCGACGCTGTAGACCTTCTTGACCTGCCCGCTTTCTACCAGGGCGAGTTTACGGTCCTCGAGACTTACTACGATCACCCGGTTCTCCATCCCAGCAACGTGGACCTGTTGCTGGGGGCCCCGGTTCGGCGTACTTTGCGCAAACGTCTGGGCCGCCAGAATTACCGCTGTCCCCGCCACCATTGCCAGTTTGTTGAGCTTCATTGCCGTCATCGCATTCTCCTTGCCACAATGCCTGCACCCGGACAAAGTGCAACCGGGTCGCCATTTGCCGGTGACTGAAAACAAAGAGGTTATTGACCAGGCGGGACGGAGAAAACGTGTCAGCGCGTACACCCTGTGTGCCCAGTGACACGCTATGCGATGATGGCCGTTTATACAAAAAACTCAGGGAGTCAGGACCGCAGTGCGATGCTGCGAGAATATGGTGCGCTTACAAATCTCGAATACGGCCTGTGCTCGCGGTCAAAAGTCTTGCATCAGTAACATGCCGGGTACCCGGGCGCTCGCATACACTGAATGGAAATACTCATGGAGGAGATATGGAGTCGCCTATCGTTCTCACGGTTTTGGTTTCCCCTGCGCAGACGAGCTTGTATCGCAGTGCCTCATTCCGCTCTCGGATGTTTTTGGCGTCTGTAGCGCTTTTTGTGTGTTGTGCTGCGCTCGCGACGGCACAAAACGCACAGGATGTTTACCGCTTAAGCAAGGGGCAGTTTGCAAACCACGGGGAGTACCACGAAATCGACCTCGACCCAGGCAAAGAAATCGAACTGGCCAACCTCGCAGGACCTGGCGAGGTCACGTATTTCTATATCACCGATGACAGCACCGAGCCCTTGGCACCGGGAGCGTCGAGCGAGTCAGGGAATTTTTACGCCGGGCTGGTCTTGAAGGTGTACTGGGATGATGAAAAAGAGCCCAGCGTCTGGGTTCCGCTTTGGGATTTCTTTGGCGCCATGGACCGAACACCGATCGACTATCAGTCCTCTCTGCTCGAAATCAACCACCGCTGCTTTATGAGTTACATCCCGATGCCGTTTTCCAGGCGCGCCCGATTCGTGCTGGTCAATGACGGGAATGTGCGGTACTCCAGATTGATGGCTTACAGCATCGATTACGAGAAGGATAGCGTATACGCCAAGGAGAAAAGCCGTTTTCACAGCACATGGAGGCGATCGAATCCCACCGAAGACGGACTTCACACCATTCTCGATGTCCACGGCAGCGGTCAATATGTAGGCAACTTTCTTCAGGTATTTACGCGTTACTCGGGTTGGTGGGGCGAAGGTGACACCATCTTTTATGTTGACGGAAATGCCATGACCCACACTCCCGGCACGGAGGACGAATATGGGTCATGTTGGAGCTTTGAGCACACCTTCTCTTATTTGTATGCCGGGTACATCCAGAGCGAAGCCGGCAGGAACCGGATGTACCGCTGGTACGTGGCTAATCCGGTGCGCTTTCAGAAGTCCCTGAAGGTAGTTATTCAAAACCAGCGCTACGAGGGTGGTCAGGTTCCCAGCAAGGACGATTACACCAGTATGGCCTACTGGTACCAGGACGGCGCGCATCCCGCCCCCGTCCTGCAGACGTTTGCGGAGCGCACAGCGCCGACGCGCGCAGCTTCTTACACGAAATGAGAAAGAGCATTGGTGTCGTACCGCGAGATGACATCTCGACGGGAAATGATGGAATTCGTGCATTCATCCTTTGCCGCGGCAATGGTATATAAATGGACAGTGAAAACCCACCTCCGAAAGTGAAGAGCTAAACCACGGAAGCAGCTAGAAGAAGCCGGTCAGCGTAAAGAACGGCCACAAAGGAAGCTCCATATGCCATTATCGCGTCGCAAATTTTTGGGTACCGCGCTCACGGCGGGTGCCTCGGGTCTGATCGTCAATGCAGCCACGGCAAGCGCCACTGCTGCTCCTCCTGATTTTCTTGTGCTTGAAAACGATCGCCTCACTGTCGCGATCGACCGGGAGACCGGTTGCATCGCCCGGCTGGAGTCGAAAGACCAGGCCTGGAAGATGCAGGGCGCCGGGATGAGGCTGCACGTGCCGGCTCCGGAGCATCGCTTCCACTATCTCTCCGAGCGCCAGGCGGGCAAGCCGCGAATTGATTCAGACGCGACGCACGCGACAATTACCTGGAACGGCTTTGAAAGCGACCGAATGGGCAAACTCGATATTGAGGTCAAAGAGTTTGTCCAGCTTGATGGAGCGGCCGTTCATTTCAGCTATGAAATTCGCAACGGCAGCCACGCGGTGATTGAAAGCTATACTTATCCACGCCTGAAGGGTCTCAAGCCTCCTGCGGGCGACAAGAATATGCGGCAGGTGGCGTGGAATTACGGCGGCATGAGTTCCAATGGCCTCTGGCCCACTTTTGGAAATGAGGTTGGCTATTACGGGTACGATACTCCAGCGCAATTACGCAATCTCGGCGCCGACATACAGTTCTGCATGGTCCTGAGTGACAGCCACGGACTCTATGTGGGTTACCACGACCAAGGTCAGAAACAAGTGGTGCAGCTCTGCTTCTCTTTATCCCCCGCCTACGTCGATTCGTTCAATTCCAGCGACATCAATTCATCCGGCAAGGTTGGCGATTCAGCCGTTGGGATTGATCCAAATCACCTGTGCTTCATCCAGCCCGGTGACAGCCAGCGGTCTGAGGCGCTGGTGCTGGAACCCTTCAGCGGCGACTGGCATGGGGGAGCGGACATTTACAAAGCCTGGCGCAACTCATGGTATAAGCCCCCAAAAATGCCCGCGTGGGTGCAGGACGTGCATGCGTGGCAGCAGATCCAGATCAACTCGGCTGAAGACAGGCTGTCCTTTCCGTACAAGGATCTGGTCAAGTATGCGGAGGCATGCAAGCGCTGGGGAGTGAAGGCGATTCAATTGACCGGGTGGCAGATCGGCGGCCAGGACCGCGACTTTCCGCTGCACGACACCGACCCCCGCCTGGGCACCGCGCAGGAGTTCAAAGACGCTATCGCGGCAAGCAAAGCGATGGGCGTTGAGATCGTACTCTTCAACAAATACGCATGGGCCGACGTGACAGCGCCTGAGTATAACAGCCAGTTTCGCCAGTTTGCCGTGGTGGACCCGTACGGAACTCCCTACCAGTTCAACGGCTATAACTACGACACGCCGACCCAGATCGCCGGCATCAACGCCAGGCACGGAGTTGGAATGTGCCAGGCAAGCCCTCTGTGGAGAAAGCGCGCGCTCGAAGAGTTTCGCAAGAGCATAGAGTTAGGCGCCAGCGGCATTCTGTTTGACGAGTGCCAATGGCACATTAGCCCCTATTGCTTCTCGCAAACCCACGGTCATCCTCTGCCGGGAGCTGTCTTTTCAGGTGATGTACCGCTCATTGATGGGTTCCGCACCATCGTTGACGGCGAGGAATTTCTCTTTGCCGGTGAATCGCCATACGATGTCGAATTGCAGACCTACGATATGTCTTACTTTCGCATCGAACACGGCTTTGTTCCCATGGGCAGATATATCGCTCCTTATGCACCTATGTCGGTGGCAGTTACCGGAGATAGCGACCGGCAGATGATCAATGCCTGCCTGCTCTACCGCTTCTCAATGAGTTACGAACCCCGCGACTTTCACGGCGAGCTCGACGAGATTCCGGTTACGCTCACTTATGGCCGTGCGGTGGACGATCTGAGACGAAAATATAAAGAATGGCTCTGGGACGCGGAGTTTCGCGACACGCTTGGCGCTAAGGTGATCGCGGGTGGTGCGCCGTTGAGCACTTATACAGTTTTCAAGCGCAAGGACGGGCTGCGTGCGGTAGTCATGGCCAACATGAACGATACTGATCCGGCTGCGTGCGAACTTTCGCTCGACCACGCGAAGTCTTCGGAACTGAAGTGGGTCTCGCCCGAGCAGCCCGAACCAAAGCCGTGGCCGGGCAGGCTAGAGCTGGCTCCGGGATCGGTTGCCGTAGTCCTGGAAGGCTGACGGGCAAGATTGAACGAGAGTGATACAACGGGGTGCCCAAACGGCGCCGCAGCATCTGGAACTTATTCGATTGACCGGGTAGAGGTTAGGGTAGCCCTGACCTGTAGGATTCTCTGCGTCGGTGATGCTTGACACTAACAACCGCAACCGCTACCTATATGCTGAATTCAAGGTCCAAATAAGTAGAGACGGTTGGATGAAAATGAAGATCAAGCTCGGTCTGGCCATCATGTTCCTCCTGTTCCACGCTTCCCCGTTCTCTCTCCAGGCAGCAGCGGAACAGAACAACACGAATCCGATCCTTCGGGCGAGGGTGATCGTTTTTGTACATGGTCTGCACGGGAGCCGCGAGTCATGGCGGGCTTCGAACAGCGCCTATTGGCCTGATTTGATTCGGAAGGACCCGCACTTCGGCTATTCCGACGTTGAAGTTGCGGAATATCCCACGCCTGCGTCGAATGGAAAAATGTCCAGTGTGCAGTTGGCTGACATCCTCTGGACTCACCTCCGGCAGGACCACGTCTGGGAGCATCGCGAGGTGGTATTCATCGCGCATAGCCTCGGCGGCATCCTGGTCGAGGAGATGCTGTTGAGACATCCTGCTGAGGCAGCAAGAGTGAAGTTCATTGTGTCTTATGGAACCCCGCACGAGGGCTCCCCGATCGCCCGGCTTGCATCCATCTACGACGAAGATCCCCTGCTCAACGATCTGAGCGATGCAAGCGACAACGCCTTCCTGACCCAGTTGGAGAGCAGCTGGCGAGGGCACGATTCCGTAAATGGTATTCATCGGTTCTGTGCTTATGAGTCGGAAGACACGAGGCCGGAAAACGGAGTTGGCCGATACCTAAAGACCCACGCCCGCGTGGTCGGCTACTTCAGTGCCACATATGGATGTGATGTGACCACGCCGCCGCAGGAGATTCATGCCGATCACGTGAATATGGTCCGGCCTCTAAATCGGACCTCGAGCGCTTATGATTTTTTCTATCGTGTGTACCGCGACAACCCGATTCTTGAAGAACAGATAGTCACCCGCGACAATGTGATCGCGGGCCTTGAAGCCAGTTGTGATCGAAGCAACGCGAATTCTGACCTGCAGGTGCCAATAGCCCTCGATAGCGCAATGCACGAAAAAGTGGTTGCGGCGGAAGCCTCCTATATCAATTCCGTGGACCTCCGGGACGTGAATCCAAACCCGCCGGTCGTTACCAGGATCGATCCGGACGGCGTGGCTCACGTGCAGTACTCATTTCGCGGGCCAGGCAAGAAGCTCTTCGTGTGCCTCGGCACCGCCCGCGCGTCGTTGAGGGTCCAGTTTTATATAGACCAGCAAGTACCGATTCGCGAGCCATAGAATCAAAACATCTGGGCATCATCCTGAAGATCGCTATTTCACGAATTCTGGATCGATACCGGACCGGTTCGCCGATTCGAATGCACTCCAGATGCACGATTGATCGGCGCGGCTGCAACCTGGCAAAAGCACCACAACTCGCTCAGGAGGGTTATCGAGGGTGAGCGGCGCGTCGTTGCGCATCTGCTCCAGTGTCTGCGCAGTGTAATATGCCCGCACCGAATTCTACCGTCAAACCAGCCATTCAGAGCCTTAAACGAAGGATCGAAAGCAGACCCGAAGCTGCTCTCCCCGCGCACAATTTAACTTGTTTAACGACCGTGTAGTTAAACTATTACTCCACTTCACAATTCACACCATTGGAGCCTTGGGTATAGGAATTCTCGACGCTCCGTTGTGAGCAGCCGGTTGGCAATGGTCATGGGTCAGCGGCGATCGTGGTAACGATGTTGCGCAGGCAGATCGGATCATTGCTGGCCGCGGACCGCCGTCTTGCGTCACAGAAGCGTCGTTGGGCACTATGCAAATTTTGCGACGTGCTTCAGGCAGTCCGCATCTCCTTCTCAAAAGGAGACGTCTGCATCATGCCGAAAGCTATCCGTTTCAACCAACTCGGGGGTCCTGAAGTGCTTCATATGGAAGATCTACCCACGCGCCAGCCGGGTCCTGGTGAAGTTCTCCTCAAGGTGGAAGCAGTGGGCCTTAACCGGGCCGAAAGCATGTACTTTCACGGCTTCTATATGGAAAAGACGAACCTGCCCTCCGGCCTCGGATACGAGGCTGTCGGAAAGGTCATCTCCGTTGGTCCTGGGGTAGATTCCACCCTCATTGGCAAGCGCTTCGGCACCATTCCGGGTTATTCGATGAACCAGTACCCGGTGCTTGCGGAAGAGGCCGTTGTTCCTGCGGGCGTTCTCGCGGCCGTTCCAGACTCCTTTTCCGCGGTCGCGGGCGCCGCTGTCTGGATGCAGTACTGCACCGCCTATGGCGCGCTCGTGCCCTTCGGCAAAGTTGCCGCCGGCGACTTCGTCATCATTACCGCTGCCAGCTCGTCGGTTGGGCTGGCGGCCATCCAGATCGTCAAGGCACAGGGAGGTATCTCCATCGCAACCAGCCGCACCTCCGCCAAGAAAGATCAACTGACAGCTCTTGGGGCCGACCACGTCATCGCCACGGAAGAAGAGGACCTGGTGGCCCGGGTGCAGTCGATCACTGGCGGTAAGGGTGCGCGCATCATCTTCGATCCGGTGGGCGGCGACTACATCAACACGCTCGCGCAGGCCACGGCCAACGGTGGCACCATCTTCCTGTATGGCGGGCTCTCTGGCAAGCCCACGCCTTTCCCACTGGCTGCCTTTGGCCGAACCATTGGCATGTTCGGCTACACCTTCGGCGAACTGCGTGGCACCCCGGAGTGGGAAACCATGAAGAAGTACATCTACGATCATCTGGCGGATGGGACCTTCAAGCCAGAGATCGCGAGGACCTTCCCCTTCGATCAAACCGCCGAAGCCTACAAATACCTGGAAAGCAACCAGCAGATAGGTAAAATCGTCATCACTCTGTGAACCTTGGCTCCCCATTTTGATGGCTTATTTTTGTGCGGCGCCAGTGAGCTTCGCCGACGCCTTCGCCGCCTTCCATTCTGCCGTACGGGTACGAATGTAATTGCTGTAGTCGGTGTTGGTCTTCAACGGCGGCATCGTGTGATGAGTGCCGCCCTTGGCGTCCGGAACCGGCAATCGCGAAACCAGCTCCGCATGAACCTGTTGCAAATGAGACGGCTTGTCCGCGTCCGGATTCTGGCTCGCGGCCACGGGAACCACCACGCCTGCAAGCGGATCGTCCGTGCGCGGCGTAGTCAGCGTCAACACCGCGCTGACATCAGGTGCGGCTGCGTCTCTTGCAGTCAGACTTGACAGGCTCCATCGATTTTCCAGCGTTTTGAGGATCGACGTATGGTCGAGCGGCATTGAGCCGGCAGGCACGCGAAACACTGTTCCGGCCGCGATCAGCGGCGAAACCAAAACTGTAGGCACACGCGGACCGAAACGCTCAAAATTGAACCCATCTTCCCCGGCCGAGTTATCTGGCGGCACAGCTCCCTGTGGCGGCGGAACGTGGTCGTAACAGCCTCCATGCTCATCGTAGGTAATGATCAGCAGCGTATGGTTCCAGTTCGGGCCGTTGCGCAGCGCATAGTACACGTCGTGAATCAACTGCTCGCCTAGGGCCACATCGTAGTTGGGATGCTGACTGTTTCCTGTCGCACTCCAGCTCGGTTCCAGAAAGACATACGAAGCAAGGGTTCCAGCAGCCGCAGCGGATTGAAAATCTGTGAACAGGCCGAAGTGACTCTCGTCCGCATTGGTGATATCAGTAAAATCCTGGCGAGTCAGCGGAGGGTCGTCATAACCGTAAATTGTCCAGCCTATATTGTGAGCGGACAACAGACTGTAAATACTGGGGCAGGTGTAAGTCGTCGTATCATCATCCATGTGACCTTGAGAAGTACCGGCGTTGACAAAAGCGCGGTTAGGTAATGTCTCCGTCGGCGCCGAGCCGAACCAGTAATCGCACACCGCAAAGCCTTGCGCCAGTGCTGAAAGCACCGGCAGCATTTGTGGCGTGAACATGCCCATGATGCTGTTCGCTGTGGTTCCGGTCAGGATCGACCACTTCTCCTGGGCTTCCCAGACGAGCGTATAGCTGAAATCTTTGACGAAGCCCTGGTTGGTCGCAACTGGCGGTGTAGGAGCGGTGTTCGAACCGAAGAGTTGTGAGTTAGTCGCGGTATAGCCCTCGCCAGGGTCGGCGCCTGGCATGAAATACGAATTCGCGTTGCTGGCCTGAATCTTGTAAACGGGAACTGCCATCCCATTTTCACCTGGATTGGACTCTGTACCCGTAAGTCCCTCGAAGGCCTGGCCAGTAGGAGAAATATTCTTGCTGGCCTCGTAGAGAAAGCCAAGCATGTGATCAAAGGAGCGATTCTCCAGCATCAGAACTACGATATTCGTAATCGAGGACAGCGGGCTGTTGGCCATATGCGCACCTCATTGTGATCTCGTTTGAGTCGTGTAAGTTTTTGATTCTAAAGATAGATGGCGGAGAGCGAGGGATTCGAACCCCCGATACCCTTTCAGGTACGTCGGTTTTCAAGACCGATGCCATCAACCACTCGGCCAGCTCTCCACTCTATTCAAAATACCACCAAAGTTGAAAGCCTGGCTTATTTGAGGCGGATTATGGCGTCGTACGATGTTGATTTGATTTTCGCGGCTGTGAAGCGGGAGCTCGACAGGCAACAAAGATATCGGTAGATGCGTTCTCTTCCGCTGGCATGTAAGCTGGCCGGATTTGGTAGCATTGCGATTGCAGCTGCCGACACGATTGCGGAGAGTCTGAATACATCGTCGCAGACTGGTCGGACTGCGAATCTCAGGGAGTCGGTTCAATGACTGCGAAACGTGATCAATCGTCAACGGCACTTGGCGCGACCGCGCGCAAGCTTGTGGCTCCGTTCCGCAAAGAGCTTGTGCAAGTACTGCACGACTTGGTGAGCGTGAATACGGTGGCCGTGCCTCCGCACGGAGATGAGACAGCGGGGCAGCGTGTTTTGGTGGAATTCCTAAAGCGTCACGGCGTCCGGGCGGAGCTGTATAAGACAGAGTTTCTCCACCAGACACGAAACCCATGGAAGCGGAAGGACCGTGACTATACCGGCCGCATGAACCTGATCGCATCTCTTTCAGGCCGTGGCCACGGCAAGAGTATTCTCCTCAATGGGCACATGGATACGGTGCCTCCAGGGCGTTCTCCTTGGAAGGCATCGCCGTGGTCGGGCAAACTGAGCGGCGGACGAATCTACGGGCGGGGCAGCTTTGACATGAAGGGAGGGCTTGTTGCGCAGGCAGCTGTTCTGTGCGCCCTTCGCCGCGCCGGCATTCGACTCAATGGCGACCTATTGTTCGAGTCGGTGATCGACGAGGAATGGGGCGGAGGCGGAGGATCGCTGGCAGCGCGCCTGCGGGGATATACAGCGGATGCCTGCGTGGTTGCTGAGGGAACACAATTGGAGATTTACCGGGCCACGCGAGGTGGTTTGTTTGCTGATCTTACAGTCGATGCAGGCGATCCGAAAAAGTACTTCTCGCAAAGTGAGGTACTCAGTCCGAGTATTGCGCTGGGAAGATTGCTCGGATGGGTGGACTCGTGGGCGCAGCGTCGGAAGAAAGTAAGAAATACGGGCGCCTACGCGGCGTTTGAAGATCCCGCGCCTGTGCAGGTGCTCGCGGTGGAAGCAAACAATTTTGATCCGAATGTGCCGTGGAGCGTGCCCATGAATGCCGCGCTCCGTATCTATTTCCAATTTCTCCCGCACGAGGATGTGAAGGTCGAGGAGAAAAAGATCAGGCTTTCACTGAAAAAATTTTGCGCGGGCGATCCATTCTTCCACCTGCATCCGGTTAAATGGAAAAACCTGATCGATCCACCGCTCTACGGGCATGAGGTGGCCAAGAAGCACCCGTGGACTCAATGCCTGGTTCGCAGCGCGGCTCTTACGTTAGGCAGGGAACCGGTGGTAACCGCCGCGCCCTATCCATGCGATGCATCGCTGCTAAGCCGCGAATTCGGAATTCCCACGCTGGTTTTTGGTCCATGCGGCGCAGGTGCGCACAATAATGATGAGTATGTGGAGATCAAGTCGGTATTGCAGACGACGGAAGTTTTATTAGCCGCGGCACTGGAATGGTGCTCATGAAACTGGATTCAATGTAGAAGCATATTCTTCAAGCATGGCTAAGTTGGCGCCGAAGTGGATGGTGTCGGGCGAAGTAACGCTGAAGCTAGCCAGCAGCATTCCAATATCCATCGCGGATGAGAATATTCCGTCAATCGTCGCACCCTTTACGGATGGTTTGGCATTGAGGGGCAGCCCGGAAGCAAGGCCGGATAAAACGCCCGCGAGAAGCGCATCGCCCGCGCCTGCCGTGGAGATTACTTGTGTTGCGGGCGCTGGCCCGCTGCTCCATGAACCGTGTTCGAAAGCATGTGCGCCCTCGGCTCCAGCGCTGATTACGATGCGAATTCCTGGCTGCATCTTTCGAAGAATTGAAGCGCAGTCCAATAGAAATTGCTGCTGATTCTGTGCGGAATATTCATAACCGACCAGTCCAGCTGCTTCCTCGCGATTCAACGCCAGCAGGTCCACCATTGAAAGCAACCCAAGTTCATTTGCCGCCTGAATCTCAGAGAGTGCAAACGAGGCGGCACGAAAGTTGCCGCACCGGGTAGCCAGCTTGAGAAACTCATGCCGTATCTCAAGCGGAACCTCAGGCAGGCATAGTGCAACGCAACGCCGTGCGGCCGCGGCCATTACTTTTTCGCCCCGATGAATATCATCCATGTCCAGGGCCGATGCTGCAGAATTGTTGGCGGTAATATTGCCGCCAGCTCCGTCCGGATAAAGAAAGCTCACGCTGAACAAAGTTGGACGATCCGCAGTTGCGCGCACCCACTCTGTTCCTATGCCCGCGTTCTCCATCTCCTGCTTAAGTTGGCGGCCAACAGCATCTTCTCCGATGACTCCAATGGCCAGTACTTCGCATGCATCCGCAGTCTTCCCGGAACCCATCAATGTTGCAATGTAATGCTCGACGATGTGCAGCTTGCAGAAGTCGCGCGCAGGCAATAACTGTCCCAGCCTGCTCTCATCCCGGCCAATCGTGTGATCGCCATCTAACTTGAATAGAACGCCTGATCCAATGCCGCCAATGCCGACTACGTGACTAAATCCCGATGCAGTATCGAATTTAAGCGCAATCCGCGTCATCTCAAAGAAGCTCCCAATCAGGATTTTCACTTATCGGATGGCGCGCCGTTTCCAGTGTCGCAGTAATCATGGCGTCGGGATGTGTCTGAAGTAATGTCATCGGGTACTCGGGAACAGGATCGCTGAACAAGGCTACCCGAAGCGCAGTTTGCTTCCAGGCGCCCGTATCGCTATATAAGCGAATTTTGCGGGCCGAAAAACATTCACGCAGTCCGAGGGTGACAGACATTGGCGGAACAAACTGGTAGGCGGCGCCAAAACTCCGGTGCGCTAGCGCAATCAGTGTATCTAGGTTGTTTTCCTGAATACGAACCGTGCTGTTGCGAAGATCGTCGAGTGTTAGATGATGAAAGGGAGTCCTGCGGGCCTGGTTATAGGCCACATGACCATCCTGGCCCCATCCTCCCAAGGTGATATCTATCGCTGCCCGGGCAATCTCATTTCGTACAGAATCCACGGTTGCAGGGGTCAGCCAATAGCGTTGACCTTCGGGAACGGACAGTTCCGCATGAATGGGACTATAGAAATAATGTTCCATAAAAGTACGGAAGTTATATGGATGGTTGTGAGGCAAGAGCTGCCCTTGCCAATCAAGGCACTCATCCATGTGAAAGACAAATAAATTCTTCAAGGAAATATTTCGCGAGTTAACCAAGCTGGCAAATGGTTCGTACCAGCACTTAGGCCCGCATGGAATGATCGCTCGCGTTATCAACTTGCGTTGATTATTGCTCACGATGATTGTTGCCAGTTCTTCAGCCATGAGGGAACCGAGAGCCGCGGCATCGGCAACCTGCCGGTATGGAACGCGCAGATCGGTGCGAAGGGGTAACTCTTCGGCAGGGATCGAGCACCACTTATACAGCTGTGGCAAGTTGACGAAATCTGAGTATGTACCAGCTATTGTCTGTTTCATGCTGAAAATGTAAGCCGTTCCAGGATTTCGGTTCGCACTTGGACGATGTAAGGAGCCTGTTGTTCAAACAGCCGAGAGTGCTCCGGGTCGTTATCGAAATTTGTCAGGGCCTCCTGGACCGCGGTCAAGCTTGGAAACTCGCATTCCCAGATCAGCGTGTTCGTTGGTTCACCGCCGGCCAGTGGCTGTGATCGGCGTCCCTTAGGAAGCGTTTGCGAATTGCGTTCGAGATCCTCAAACTTGGATTCGAGCGCGAGAAACTCATTCCTATGAGCAGGTTCGTACGATTGGATGAAACGAAGTACAAATGTCATGAGTTACCCTTTGATGAAACTTGAGCCGGAGGAACATTTAACTCGACGTACTTTGGATATACCTTCAGAGAAAAGTTGTCAATCTGGAAGGCGATCGCAGACTAATTACTTCAGCTACGTCGATTACGGAATTGGTTGATGAGCGATCAGAGTGGAGGAGCTTGCTCTGCTCCTCCCGCTGATGAGTCAATCAAGGTGCTATTTTTTGCCTTGCAGTTCATCGGCCAATGCGCCAGCTCCGTAAATCTTGCGCAGGCCTTCGATCATGCCGGCTGAGTGGACGGCAACCGCCCGGTTTTTTGTGCCGTCGTAGACATAATCGCCGGCCATCGACTCGATGTTGCCATCGAAAATAAGACCGACGAGTTCGCCGTCGCGGTTGACGACGGGCGAACCGGAGTTGCCGCCAATGATGTCGCCTGTGCAGACGAAGTCAAAGGGTGTCGTCAGTTCGAGCTTATCGCGGGCTGACGCCTCTCTGTGCGTCAGGTTGAAGGGCGGCTTGTTACTGAAACTTGCCGCGCGGTCATAGAGGCCGTAGAAGGTAGTAAACGGCGGTGCGATTGTGCCGTTATAGGGGTAACCATCCACCGTGCCGTAGCTCAGCCGCAGCGTAAATGTTGCGTCGGGATAGGCATTCTTGCCATAAATCTGAAAGCGGGCCTTACCGAGCTGTTCGCTGGCCCGGGTGAGCGCGCTATTGATGGTGTCGCGCAAGCGAATATAGGTCTCGCGGACGATGGGGTCCACGCGCCGTGCAGCCTCGATCATGGGATCAGTGGATGCGGCCACGGCAGCTTCGCCACCGTCGAGCAGCGACTTGCGGAAGGCTGGGTCGGCCAGCTTTGTTCCGTCCACCAGCGAGTTTACGGTTGCGTCGACGTCGCCGCCCTGCAGGATGGCCTGCACGTAAGCGTCGTCTTTACCCAGTTTTTCCTGCCCTAGCTTGAGGGCGTTGGTCATGAACAGTTTTTCAGTGGAGGAATAGATGGGGGCTGGCGAGAGCAATTGGAACTTGAGCGTGTCGAGCCCGGCTTCGTGGTACTGGGGCAGCCGCTCGCCATCTGGCTTTTTGACTTCAGCCACTAACTGCACAATCTGAAGCGCGATGGTGAAGAGTTGGCTGTCTGTGCGGCGGAATACCTGGTTCTTGATTTCCGGCCTGGCCTTTTCTTCTACGCTGGCAATCGTTGACCAGGCGTTGCCGTAAGTTTTCTTCCACTCGCGATTGGCGTCCACCTTGTGCCGGAACTCTTCTTCGTCGGCCTGTTTTTTGGCCATGATGGCTGGATCAGCCAGGGCTTCAGCACGGCCCAGGTAGACCTTCAGGCTGTTTTGCAGGTTGAAGATGTTGCTGCCCACCAGCCGCGCCTGCTCCGGTCCCTGCGCGGCAAAGGCCTGGGCAGCCGCGATGCGCCGTTGCAGATACTCGGTCATCGCCGGAATCCTCAAGTCGCGCTGCACCAGCAACTGGGCCACAGTGTCGTCGCGCTCAGTAGAGCCGGGATGGCCGGAGATGAAGATCAGCTCGCCGGGAGCCGCGCCCGCGGCGCTCCACTTCAGATAGTTATCGGTGTGCAGCGGTTTGCCATTGTCGTAGACGCGGAACAGGGCCATATCCAGGTCGTAGCGCGGATAAGTGAAGTTATCCGGATCGCCGCCATAAAATGCCGCCTGCTGTTCCGGCGCAAAAACCAGGCGCACGTCGGTGTAAGCCTTGTACTGGTAGAGCCAGTATTCGCCTCCCTGGTAGAACGAGATAACGTCAGAGCGAAGGCCGGTTTTGTCCTTGCTTTCCTTTTCGATCGCGGCGATCTCGGCTTCGCGCGCCTTGAGCGCCTTGGCGTCATCGGCAATCCCCCTGGCCGCGCCCTGCACGCGTGCCGTTACATTCTCCATTGCGACCAGGACGTTGACCTCGAGGTCGGCGGACTTCATTTCCTGGTCCGGCGTGGAGGCATAGAAACCGTCGCGCAGATAATCGTGCTCGGCGGTCGAATTCTTTTGCAACTGGCCGCGGGCCACGTGATGGTTGGTGAGCAGCAGGCCATTGGGGCTGACAAAGGATCCCGACCCGCCGTCGTTGAGGCGAACGCTTGAAAGCCGGAGATGGTCGAGCCATGCTTGTGTGGGAGTAAAACCGTATTTGGCCTGAAGCTGTTTTGCGGGCGGGTTATCGAAGGTCCACATGCCTTCTTCGGCTTGGATGGCGGTCGCGGCGGCCAGCAGAAGCGCAGCCGGAAGCAATAGAGCGAAACAAAACTTGCGAGCGAACATCGGAGTCCTCGTGGGTGTGTAGCTAATAAATCATCGAACCGGCGGCAACCGGCTGCAAAATCATCAGACTTAACTACGGGTATCCGAGCCGATTTGCCGACTTACCATCATACCGCCGAAGACCGCTCAAACAGAACGTGGCGGCATTTCTTGAGAAATGCCGCCTCGCTGGTTGCCGCCGTCGGTGTGGAACTCGATCCAACTCGTCCAAGCGCGCCAATCAAGCTTAGTTGCAGGTGATCCCTGACCCTGATGTGGGGGTGCCAGTGGGGGCCAAATAGCCACCGTTGGTGCCGCTCAGGGTATAGATTGTGCCGCTCGTCCCATTGACAGTACCGGAGTAGAAGACACAATGTCCGCCGCCATCGATATTGCTGACGGCAGTACCACTGATTGAGGGATCAGTCAGATTGGCCAGATTCGAGGTTGCGGTTACTGTCCAACTGCTCGCCGAGTCCAGTGCGAGGCTCACTGTTCCTGCACTGCCTGCGTTGTTGATTGCGCCGGTCAGTTTGGATCCGGTTTTTGAAGTATCTTCATTCAGCGTCAATGCAGCCGTGCTGACGGCATCCACAATCACATCGCCGGTCAAGGTTTCTCCCTTGGCGGTGAAGGTGACGTTTGAGGGCACTGTGCTGTTGTTGAATGCCTCGGCCTCCAGCAACGTCCCATTACCGCCGGGGGTAATTGGTGTGTCATTGGTCACCGGCACATCGATGAGCGTGATCGCGGCCGTGGTGCCTGCGACGGCGAACAATGTCGCCGGGGAACTGGTCCCGTTTGCAAGATCACCGGTCGCACAACTCGCTGTCGCCGTCTGGGTTGCGTCGCAGGTGTAGGTAAGCGAACCACCGGTCATGGTGAAGCTGGGGGGACCCGCAGATGAGGGTCCTGTGCTTAAGTAGAAAAGGATGCCGCGATAGTTCCCCATGGTACTGCTCAATGTTGCGCCGGTCAGGTTCACCACGTTGAGGCCATCTACCACCACTGCCTCGGCATTATTGGCGGTATATGTTCCATCTGTGATGTTGATCGTGCCGGCCCCGAGCCCCGAGAATATCGCCGGGCTGTTGGGCCCATAGGTCGTTGCGCTCACCTGGGTCAGGCTCAACGATCCACCGTCCGCCGCACCAACACCGGACGCATATGCGGTCGTCAAGTCGGTCGACGAGCCGGTGGTAATGGTAGTCCCGTTGAGGGAGATGTTCGCGCCCTCGCCGGAGGCAAAGGCGCCGTTGCCGTAATTGCCGGTGGTCGCAACGCTGCCGTTGGTAATGGTGATGGCGGGGGTGTTCGTGTTTCCGCTCGTTCCGTAGGCCAGTACAGCGGCATTGGTTCCGCTGTAGCTGCTATCGGTGCTGTTGCTTCCCACGCTGCTGGAAACGATGGTGGGACTGATTACGGTGACCGAAGTGCCGGAACCCTCCGCGCAGAGCGCGCTCTCGTTGCCGGCCGATACTGTTATAAAGGGGCTGTTGAGAGTGGAGTCGCCGCTTGTGGTGTAGGCAATCGCCGCAGTTGCATCGACTCCGTTGGGGCTGCTGTCTTGAAAACCGCAATTCGTAGGGCTAGGTGAGGAACCGACTGTAAGGGGCAGCGTATTCGAGGTGCTGGAAGGATAAGTACTATCCCCACCGTAAACAGCCGTGAGGGAATAGTTTCCGGCGAGCGAAAACGAAGTGATTATGCTTGTCGTACCCGAACTCAACGTCCCAGTCCCAATTATGGTGCCAGTCGTGGGCGTGCCGTTAAAGAACGTCACCGTTTCGCCAGATGTCCCTGTCGGCGAGGGCGTGACCGAGGCTGTCAGCGTCACCAAATCGTTGGCGTCCGGCGCAGTCGGATTTGCTGCAAGCACGACCGTGGCAGTTGAGGTCACAACGAGCGAGACGGCGTTTGAGGTGGTGCTGGCGGCGTAGGTCGAGTCCCCGCTGTAGTCAGCGGTGAGTGAAAACGTCCCGGCAGTGCTGAAGGTCGGCGCAGGCGAAAGAGTCGCTGTGCCCGAACTCAACGTCGCGGTCCCCAGGGAAGTTGCACCGTTGTAGAAGGTGACCGTCCCGGTCGGAGTTCCGCTGCCTGACGAGGCCGCGACCGTGGCCGTCAGTGTAACGCTGGATCCTGCCGCCACCGTAGTAACACTCGAGCCGCCTTGCGTTGCCGTGAGCGTGGTGGTGGAGGCTGTGGTGCCGGTCTTTCCGTTCGGCGCTTCCCAGAAGTCTCCGCAACCGGCAAGAAATAGCGTTGCCGCGAGCGTCAGCAGCATGAGGATGGTTCCGGCGCTCATGGATTTGTCTTTCATCGAATCTCCTTCATCGCAGTGCCGGAAAATGAATTTGAGGATTGATTGCCAAACGCAGGGGGGGACGCACTGACGTCCATCGCGTCTCCGGTAAAGACGAAACAGACGAATACGCCGCTCGATTATTAGCGTTGATCACAGTTTCCTATCATTTTATCGTATGGCGCGATTCATCGTCCGCCGTGACCAATTTCGGCCCTGAAGGGCCTGACCACTCTCAAACGAATCGACTATTTTGCATCTTCGTCTACATGCTTGGAAGCACCAGCACTTCCACGCCGCTGGCGGCATCCTTCTGGCGAAATACCTGTTCCGTGGCCTTCTGGAACTGTTCCGGTTTGGCATTGGGAATGTCCGTGAAGGTTTGTGGATTGCGATCCGTCAGCGGGAACCAGGAGCTCTGCACCTGGACCATGATGCGATGGCCGCGACGAAATGTGTGGTAGAGATCTGGCATGGTGAAATTGACCTCGGCCTCTTTGCCGGGCGTCAGCGGCTCGGGCTTCTCCCAACTTGAGCGGAACTTGGCGCGGAAAGGTTCCCCGCGCAGCAGCTCCTGGTAGCCGCCCATGTGAAGCGGCGGATCGTCCATGACGCGCTTGCTGGGGCGTCCGGGGATTTCCTGGCCTTTGTAGTCGTCCGGGTAAACATCGATCAGCTTGACGTCGAAATCGGAATCCGTGCCAGAGCTGGCGATCTTGAGCCTGGGCGAAATCGGTCCGGCAATGGTTACATCTTCGTCGAGCGGTTCAGTCTGGTAGACCAGCACGTCGGGCCGGTAGCTGGCGAAGCGCTGGTCGTCCACCATGTAACGCTGGGGCACGGTATCGGTGGTATAGCCCACGAACGGCACTGGATGATTGGGATCGCTCACGTATTCGTCCACGCCCTTGATTTCCTCAGGCGGATCGAAGCTGAGCTTGCCGCCGGCGCGGAAGTAGAGAGTTTTGGGCGCTGCGGCTTTTGGAGGCCACGCATCCAGACTGTGCCAGACGTTGGTTCCGGTTTCAAAGACTACGGCTTTTGGCTGAGCCGCACCACGGCCTTTAAGGTAGTGCTCGAAGAAAGGGAACTGGATGTGGGCGCGGAAGTACTCACTCGCATTGGAGTCGAATTGAATATCGCCCAGGTGGTTGCCCTCGCCGCGCGCCCATCCGCCGTGAACCCAGGGGCCCTCAACGAGGGTGGTGGGCGTATCCGGATTGAATTTGTTAATGGCATTGAAGGTGCGGAACGGGCCGGAAAGGTCCTCTGCGTCATACCAGCCGCCCACAACCAGCACCGCGCATTTCACGTTCTTCATGTGGCGCGAAAGGTCGCGCGCTTGCCAGAAGCTGTCATAGCTCCAGTGTTTGGCCTGGTCGCTGAAGAGCCAGTTGGAGCCCTTCAGGTAAAGCTTGTCAAGGTTCATGATGTCGCCGGCCTGTAGATAAAACCTGTAGCTGTCTGGCGTGCCGAAGTCGAAATCGACTGTGGGCTTGGGACCCTGCGGCTCTTCCTGCGGGTAGAAGAAGGTGTAGAAGCCGAAGGTGGCTGAGAGCATGAAGGCGCCGCCATGGTAGGCGTCGTCGCCCAGGAAGAGGTCGGTCATGGGCGCCTGCGGGCTGGCTGCAACCAGGGCTGGATGGGAGTCGATGATCGAGGCCGAGGTATAGAACCCCGGGTAGGAGATCCCCCAGATGCCCACTTTTCCGTTGTTATTGGCCACGTGCTTGAGCAGGAACTCGATGGTGTCGTAGGTGTCGGAGGCGTCGTCGACGTCCTGGGGAGATTTCTTTTCATCAATGTGGGGGCGCATCTCCGCAAAATTCCCCTCGCTCATCCAGCGTCCGCGCACATCCTGATAAACGAAGATATATCCGCCTTTTTCAAATTCGTCTGAGGGACCCAGGTGCTGGGGATAATTGTTCTCGCCATAGGGACCGACGTTGTAAGGGGTGCGGTCCATCAGAAAAGGGTAAGGGCCGCCGACCGTATCTTTGGGCACATAAACGGCTGTAAAGAGGCGCTTTCCGTCGCGCATGGGGATGCGGAACTCATATTTGGTGTAGTGGGCGCGCACGTAGTCCTGAGTGGGCGGGTTAGGCGCCGGCTGCTGCGCTCGGGCTGCCGGAAGGGCAAGTGCGAAAACGGCCAGAATGGGGAGGAAAAGGAGGCGAAGTCTGGGCATCGGGTGGCGTATCTCCTGAACTCCAGAGTACCTTACGGACGCGCCGCATTGGCCAGAGCGCAGAGAACGGAAACCGAATCCCGGTTCTGCGCGGCCTGTGGTTTGGCCTCACTTTTTCACAACTGCATCCCAGAATCGGCAATTTTCTTTATACCGTTCTTATACGGTGCGGGTCCTGGCCGAGTTAACCTATATTCACAAGTCCTGTATCAGCCACCAGCGTCATCAAACGCCGGGGCTGCACCTTTCCGCCAAAAGAAGGAGAAATATGTCCACTGAGTTGCGCAATTTCCTCGCTCTCTCCTATGAGGAGTTGGAAGAGCTCAACCTGGCTGCCAAGGCCGATCGCACCAACCGCGTGGCGCTTAGCGAGATTCGCGAAAAGCGGCTCAAGTATCTAACCGACGAGAAACGGATCAAGGCCGTGACCGTGCTGTTCTCTGATCTGGAGGGCCGGCTTCACCTGCTCGATTACGATAAGAAATTCCTGCTGGGCGCCTATGAAAACCTCACCTTCGACGGCTCATCGATCCGCGGCTTTACCGCGCAAAAAGAGAGCGACCTCCGCCTGGGCATCGACTGGAGTTCCTTCTACTGGGTGCCCTCCGACGTCTTTGGCACCGGCAAGGTGCTTGTCTTCGGTAACGTCATTGACAAGGACGGAACCGCCTACTCCGGCGACCTGCGCGGAGTTCTCAAGGGCTATGCCGACCAGCTGTACAAGGAGCATGGATACACTCTGAACGCGGCCACCGAGATCGAGGGCTTCCTCTTCGCGGGCAAAGGCGCCGAGCAAATTTATCATCAGACCGGCAAGTTCGAGTTCATCTCCGACGGCGGCTACTACCACTCTCTGCCACTCGATCCGCTGCGGCAGTTCATTGATACCTCAGCCGAGGTGCAGAGGGCGATGGGCTTCCAGAATGAGAAAGACCACCCCGAGGTTGCTCCCAGCCAGTACGAGATCAACTACGGTTACGCTGAAGTGGTGGGCGCGGCTGACCAGATTCAGCTCTACAAGCTGCTCACCCGCCAGATCGCCAACAACATGGGCTATACGGCCAGCTATCTGCCCAAGCCTGTAGTGGGCGTCAACGGCAGCGGCATGCACACCAACGTCTCCGTCTCCAAGGGCAAGACCAATTTGTTCTGGGACGAAAAAGGCGAGGAGCAGCTTTCGAAGTTCGGCTGGAAGTTTCTCGATCGCATCCTGACTCGTGCGCTGGACCTTTGCCTGGTATTCAACTCCAGCGTAAATGCCTATCGCCGGCTTGACCCGCACTTCGAGGCGCCCAACCAGATTCGCGCTTCGGCTGTGGACCGCGGCGCCATGATCCGCGTACCCATCGGCAACCACCGCTCCATGAGGACCGAAGTGCGCGCCGTTGCTCCGGACGCCAACCCGTACCTGGCCCTCTACGGCATCTTCAAGACCGGCATCGACGGCGATATTTCCAAGGCGCAAAACCTCCGCTCCGGCGGCGGCTACTTGCCTGACAACATCCAGAAGGCCATTGCCGACTTCCAGTCTTCTGACTGGATCGCCAAGATTCTGGGCGCCGATGTGCAGGGCCGTTATGCCGAATTGAAGCAGGCCGCCGCTAACCGCTGCCCGCGCGAACTCGGCACCATCGTCAAGGGCTCCGAAGTGCAGTTCCACCACGCGGTCTATAACCAGTCGCTCTGGAATTTGTTCTAGAGCGAACTCCAGTAGGACCGTCCTAACACCGGATCTGGACAAGAAAAAAGGGTGGTTGGCCTTGATTGGTCCGCCGCCCTTTTTGTATCTGTCTGGCCTTGCTTTATCACTTCCTGATTGTTCTTTTATATCCGCAGTGATATTAGCTAACAGATAAGGCAAGGAAGGCTTGCTCCTAATGAACGCTGGTCAATCAGTGGAATTGGATACGCTTTACGGAGATTATTCGCTTGACGGGGCATTCGACGAAATGCGCGAGGCCAACGGGGATCTGCGCGCGCATTACCGCGCATTGGCCGAGACCCTGGCGCGGCTGCCTGAAGAGGAGTTGCAGCGGCGCAAACAGTCCGCCGATCTGTCGTTTCTTACCCAGGGTATTACCTTCACCGTCTACGGCCGCGACGAGGGTACTGAGCGCATCTTTCCCTACGACCTGCTGCCGCGTCTGATCACGGCTCAGGAATGGGACCGGATTGAACGCGGCCTGACGCAGCGCATCACCGCACTGAATCTGTTTCTGCGCGACGTCTATTCCGAGGCCAGGATACTGAATGATCGCGTGGTGCCGTGTGAGCTGGTGTACAGTTGCAAGCACTACAGGCGGCAGATGCGCGGCTTGCAGGTGCCCCGCAACGTCTACATCGCTGTAGTAGGTTCCGATCTGCTCCGGTTGAACAATGGCGAGTTCGTCGTGCTTGAGGACAATCTGCGCGTCCCTTCAGGCGTCAGTTACATGCTCACCAACCGGCGCGTAATGAAGCGCACCTTTCCGCAGCTCTTTCACAGTTACGGCGTGCGCCCCATCGAGCACTATCCGCAACTGCTGCTGGCCACGCTGCGTTCTCTGGCGCCGGAAGGAAGGCCGGAGCCGAACATTGTGCTGCTTACGCCGGGAGTCTTCAACTCGGCATACTTCGAGCACACCTACCTGGCGCGGCAGATGGGCATCGATCTGGTGGAAGGCCGCGATCTGGTGGCCCACGACAACATCGTTTACACGCGCACCACCGGCGGGCTGAAGCGCGTGGACGTGATTTATCGCCGTGTGGACGACGACTTCAGCGATCCACTCGCATTCCGTGCCGACTCGTCACTGGGCTGCGGAGGACTCTTCAACGCCTACCGCGCCGGCAACGTGACGGTGACCAACGCATTCGGCACGGGTTTGGCCGACGACAAGGCTGTATACGCCTATGTGCCGCGCATCATCCGTTACTACCTGAGCGAAGATCCCATCCTGCCCAACGTTGAAACCTACCTGATGACCGAGGAAAAGGAACGCCGGCACGTGCTGGCCAACCTGGACAAGCTGGTAGTGAAGGCGGTGGGCGAGAGCGGCGGCTACGGCATGCTGATCGGTCCGCATTCGACCTCCAGCCAGCGGGAGGAGTTTGCCCGCCAGATTGAAGCTAACCCGCGCAACTACATTGCCCAGCCGACGCTGGATTTTTCCCGTGCGCCGTGCCTAATCGGCAATCGCCTGGAACCGCGCCACGTTGACCTCAGGCCCTATGTTCTCTTCGGCGACAAGGTGAACATCGTGCCGGGCGGGCTGACGCGTGTGGCGCTCGAAAAAGGCTCGCTGGTGGTCAACTCCTCGCAGGGGGGCGGCAGCAAGGACACATGGGTTCTGGAAGAGTAATGCAATACCGATCTGGGGAGAGCGCGACAATGCTATCGCGAGTTGCCGACAGTCTCTATTGGATGAGCCGCTACCTGGAGCGCGCCGAGAATACGGTGCGCCAGTTGGACGTGACCATGGGACTGATGCTCGATGCCGGCAGCGCCAGCGCGGAGATTCGCTGGCAGCGATTGGTGGCTTCGCTGGGAAACCCGGCGGGCCTGGAGTGGAACGGCGATCTGGAATCAATGGCTCGAACTCTTGTCTTCGACAGCACGAATCATGCCGCGGTTACCTATTGCGTAAACGGTGCGCGAGAGAATGCCCGCCAGGTGCGCGAAGAAATTTCCACCGAACAGTGGCAGCGTCTCAACCGGCTCTTCCACCTGATGCACTCGCCGCATACGCAGTCCCAGTTCAGCTCCAGCATCAACGATGCACTGGCCACGGTCGAAGATGGCATTCACCTCTTCAATGGAGTCAGCGAGACGACCATGATCCATGGCCAGGGCTGGCAGTTTATCCGCCTGGCTTGCTACCTTGAGCGCGCCTACGCCACCGCTACTCTGCTTGAGGTCTATCAGCCGGAACTCTTTCCCGCGCATGAGCGCGAGCACTCCGATTATCAGTACCTTGAATTGGTGGGCTTGCTGCGCTGTTGCACCTCCTTCGAGGCGTATTGTCAGGTCTACACCGCCGACATTACTCCCGACCGGATTTTGGAATTCCTTCTTCTCAACCGCGATTTTCCTCATGCCATTCGCTACTGCGTTGACAGCATCCTCGACGCCATTGAATCCATTCAGCGCACCGGCGGCCGCCGTCTTCCCGACGAGCTGAGCGCGGTCATCGGCAAGCTGCATGCCATGCTCGGCTTCAGCTCAATCGGGGAGATTCTGGCCGGTGATGCGGCGGCCTTTCTGCACACCATCCGCGAGCAGTGTTTGAGCATTCACGAACTCATCTACCGGCATTATGTGCACTATTCCATTCAGTCCGCGCTGGCCGTCTGATGGAAGCACTCAATGGAAGCGCTGAATGAATCGATGTTTTGAAAGGGCACGACTTCAGTCGTGCCGCTAGCGCAACAGAAGAGAACGGGGGCTTTAGCCCCTGAGGGAATCCGGGCGACCATGAACTTTTACTCCATTCGTCATCTCACGCGCTTCCGCTACTCGCAGCCTATCAGCGAGAGCATCATGGAAACGCGCATGCACCCGCGCTCTGACTCAAACCAGCACTGCCTGACGTTTTCTCTCTCGGTGAGTCCGCGTTGCCGCGTCTTCCTCTACCGCGACCATCTGGGGAACAACGTGCAACACTTCGATATTCCGGGCGAGCACACCCAGTTGGTCATCGTCGCCGAATCGGTTGTGGAACAACAGGTATTGCCCGACGTGCCCGGCTTTCTTGCCCCCGATGCCTGGAGCGCTCTCGACGACCTGGTGGAATCCGGCGACTATTGGGAGATGCTGCTGCCCAGCACCTTTGCCGTCGAAACTCCTGCGCTCACCCTGCTGGCCAAGCAGATGGGCGTCTCGCGCCGCGACGATCCGTTGATCCTGGTGAGGGAATTGAACCAGCGGCTCTTCGATTACTTCGAATATGTGCCCCGCTCCACGCGTGTCGACTCGCCCATTGACGAAGCCATCGTCAGCGGTAAAGGCGTCTGCCAGGACTTTGCCCACACCATGATCGCCCTGTTGCGCCACGTGCGGATTCCGGCCCGTTATGTTTCCGGTTATCTCTACCGCAGCCGCGAAGACCACGACCGCTCGACCCCCGACGCCAGCCACGCTTGGGTCGATGTGCTGCTGCCGCAACTGGGCTGGGTGGGCTTCGACCCCACCAATAATCTGGTAACCCACCACCGGCACATCCGCGCCGCAGTGGGCAGGGACTATGCCGATGTGCCTCCCACGCACGGCATCTTCCGCGGCAAGGCCGGCAGCGATCTCTACGTGGCCGTGCAGGTGGACGCCAGCGAGAAGCCCCCGGCGCTTGATCGCAAGATGCCGATTCCCGATGACTGGAGCGTGCTGGTGGAGCGCGCCCAGCAGCCTCCGGAACCGAGCGTCCCGTTCATCGATTTGCAGCAAATGCAACAGCAGCAGCAATGATGAATTCGGCTAAATCTGCTAACTCAGCTGCACCTCAATCTTCACCACCGAAGCCGGCGGAAAAGTGAAGCTCAGTGAATTGGGCTGCAGACCGACCTCGGCGACACGAGTTTTCACCTGGTCCGGATGGCCGAAGGTGTTATGCGCGTGGATATCGTTTGCGGCCAGGATGGTGGCCGTGGCGCTTGCCGCTTTTGCGCCGCGCAGAATAATCTTCGTTTCGCGAGGCTGGCTTATGTCCGGGTTCACCGCAGTCAGCGTCAGCGTCTTCTCCTTCAGCGATGCCGATCCTTTGAGTCCCCAGAAGACGCCCGACTTTCCATTGTGCTCGTAATGGGCTTCTGGAGCTGAGAACTCGGTGCGCAGCGCCGTCCCTCCCTGGTGCGCCGCATACATTTCGAAGACATTGAAGACTGTCGTGGTGATGAACTTGTCTCCCTGAGCGGCAAAGAGCGCATTGATATTGTTGATCAACTGCGCACAGGCAGCCATGCTCACCTTGTCGGCGTGGCGATTGAAAGTATCGAGCGTTAAGCCGGTCGCTACTGCATCGCGTATCGTGCCCTGCTGTGAGAAAAGGCTGACGTCGGATATTCCGGTGGGGGACTGGTACCAGGGCCCGTACTCATCCACCACCAGCTTCACCTTGTGGTCCGCGTCAAACTCGCCCAGCACAGCCCAATGGTCCAGCAGGATGCCCTCCATGCGGTCAGCCGCTCCGCATAGCTCATACCAATCATAGGAATCGAAGTTGATATCGTCTCCATTAACTTTGGATTTGGTACCCGAATAATGATGGACGCTCAAGCCCCACACGCCGTGCATATCGTGACTCGGCTGGCCGTGGCAGAGCTTCGAGAAAAATCCACGCGTCCAGGCTCGATCGTCGTCGCTGGGTCCTGACGCAATAAAACGCAGCTTTACGCCATAGTCCGGAACCCAAGCGGTGAAGCGCTTGAACTCGATTGCATAGTCCTCGGGATCGAAGTTGCCGCCGCACCCCCAGGCTTCGTTGCCCACACCCCAATAACGGACGTTATACGGGTCCGGTGAGCCGGCGGCTTCTCGCGTCTCGGCCAGCGTGGTCGTCCCGCGCGGTGAGTTGCAATACTCCACCCAGTGGTCGAAGTCCAGCGGCGTAAGGCTGCGCACATTTGCGGCCAGGTAAGGCTCGGCGCCGCACAGCTTACAAAAGCGCACGAAGTCGTCAGTGCCGAATTCGTTTGGGTCGTAGATCTGCGGGCGGTTTTGATTCTGGATCGAGGCAGGGAACTGATCGACCCAGAAGTTGGTCCGTCGCGGCCTCTTGGCCCTAGGACCGATGCCGTCACGCCAGTCGTAGCTGTCGGCAAAGCAACCGCCCGGCCAGCGTATGACGGGAGCCTTGATCGCCCGCATCTTTTCAATCAGAGCCGTGCGCAGCCCGTTCTGGTTGGGAATCTTCGAGCCCTCGCCCACATAAATTCCGTCGTAGATAACGGAGCCAATGTGCTCGGTAAAGTGCCCGTAGATCTCCGGAGCAATCGTAGCGATCGGCTCATCCACCAGGATTTCAATGTGGCTGCCAGCCTGCTGCGCGAGAGTGGTCCGCTTGCCGAATACTACGGCTCCGGCGGCGGAGACTGCGGCAACCTTTAAGAAATTTCGCCGTTCCATGCAGTTGCTCCTTTGTATGAATGAAGTTTCAAGTGATCTAGATAGGATGGGTGCTCCGGGTCTTGATTTTGAGACCTGGGATACCACTAGCTTCAATTGGTCTTTCGTACCTCAGCCGCAATCTTTCTCAACTCGGGCAATACCCGCCCCAAGGTCACAGGTTCTGCATCGCGTCGTCCCATAGCAAAGTAAACATCACGATAAAGCCCGTAGAGCCGCTCGTAAACGGCGGCAGCTTTCGCATCCGGCTCAACCGTGCGCAGCGGCAGGCAAACCGTGGCCTGCGCTTCTTCGATTGTTCTGTACGCGCCGGCAGCCAGCAGTGCGAAGATCCCCGAGCCGAGACTGGTGGGAATGCCCGCCGGCACCAGCACTGGCTTATTCAGCACGTTAGCGTAGACCTGATTCAGCACTTCGCTCTTCTGTGGAATGCCGCCGGCGTTGATCACGCGATCAATGCGCACGCCGTGTTCAGCCATGCGCTCCAGAATGATGCGCGTATGGAACGCCGTTCCCTCGATGGCCGCGAAGAGCTCGTCCTGCGCCGTATGCACCAGGTTCCAGCCCAGCGTTATGCCGCCTAGTTCGGGGTTCACCAGCACGGTGCGGTCGCCGTTGTCCCAGCTCAGCCGCAGCAGGCCGGTTTGTCCGGCTTTGTAGGCGTCGAGACCTTCTGAGAGCGCGGAGACGGTGGAGTTTGCGCGTCGTGCAATACCGTCGAAAATATCTCCCACAGCGGAGAGACCGGCCTCAATGCCGGTGAACGCTGGATGAACGCTGCCCGGCACCACACCGCAGACTCCGGGAACCAGTTGCGTTTCCCGGGCAATGGCGATGATGCAGGTAGAAGTTCCCACGACGTTGACCACGTCGCCCTCAAGAATGTTGGAGCCTACCGCGTCCCAGTGAGCGTCGAATGCGCCCACGGGAATAGGAATTCCGGCGCGCAATCCAAGTTTCTCAGCCCATTCCGCAGAAAGATGGCCGGCCAGGTGATCGCTGGTCAGGTACTCACCGCCCAGTTTGGCGCGGACACCTTCAAAAAGTGGGTCCACAGCGACCAAAAACTTCTCCGGCGGCAGCCCATCCCATTTGGGATTCCACATCCACTTGTGTCCCATGGCGCAGACACTTCGTTTCAGCTTGCTCGCATCCGTAATTCCGCTCAGTGTGGCAGCAACCATATCGCAATGCTCAAGAGCGGTGACAAAGCGGTCGCGTTTCTCCGGGTTATGCCGCAGCCAGTGGAGCAGCTTGGAGAAGCCCCATTCGTGCGAATAAGTGCCGCCGCACCACTGGATGCCCTCAAAGCCCAGTTCATGCGCTTTGGCGGTGATTTCCTCGGCCTCGGCAAAGGCGCGATGATCGCACCAGAGGTAATAGTCGTCCAGCGGGGCAAGTTCGGTGTTGAGGCCTTCGCCTACGGGAATCACGCTGGAGCCGGTGGTATCGAGCGCAATGGCAGCAACAGCGCTGCCGTCGACGCCTGTGCTCTTGAGCGCATCTCGAGTGGCTGCGGCGAGGGCCGTCATCTGGTCCGCGTGCGATTGGGTGGCAAAGTTCGGGTCTTCGCGGCGGCGATGAAGCGGGTAAGAGGCCGACGCGGTTCCGATCGGTCCCTTTTGGCTGTCGACCAGGGTAACGCGAACGCTGAGAGTGCCGAAGTCAACCCCGGCGACGATAGTCATGGATGGAATACTCCAGTAAGCGCAATCGAATACGCAAACCAGAGTACAACATTCCGCTACTTCCGTGTCCCCGGCAGCATCGCTTTGAACTTATCCATCAGGCCGGGCTTGGCCAGCGGAGTTCCCGCCGAAGGTTTGGTCGGGACTTGAGCCGGTGCCTGAGCCGCCGGCTTGAGCGCGGATCCGGCAGCCGATGGCGGACTCTGCGGACCGGTTCCCGTTGCAGCGGGGAGCGGCGACTTCACGTTCCCCGGCAACGGCGTAGTTCCATCCACTACTTTCGCGGCGGACAAAGTCGGCACACGCTCGCTGTCATTTTTTACCAGGATCGAGACCCGGCGGTTGGAGGGATCGGTGGGATTGGTTTTTACGCGCAGCATCTGGTCGGCGTAACCGCGCACCTGGGATACCTGGTCGGCACGGACACCGTTCTGCTGCATGAGGCGCCGCGCGGAGTTGGCGCGGTCGGCCGAGAGATCCCAATTGCTGTAGCTGGCGTCGCTGGAGTACGGTGTTGCGTCGGTGTGGCCTTCGATCAACAGCGAATTGGGCAGTGTCTTCAACTCCGCTGCCAAAAGCGCCAGCAGTTCCTGCCCGTTTGCGCTCAGTTTCGCACTGCCAATCTCATAGAAGGTTCCGTCCTTGCCCTCGATCAGTTCAATGCGCAATCCCTCGGGCGTGATCGTGATCTCAATCTGCTTGGAGAGCTTTTCCAGTTCCTTTCTCGCCTTGATCTCCTGCTCGAGTTTTTCCTTTAGCTTTTCCAGCTCGTTGGTACTCGCTTGAGACACGGTTTGACCCGTTCCGATCATCGTGGTTCCCAACTGGTTTGAGAACCCCTTGGGATCATTGAAGTAGCCGGCTACGGCTCGCTTGACCTTCTCGCTGGAACCCATCAGCCAGAGCACGATGAACAGTGACATCATGGCGGTTACGAAATCGGCGTAGGCTACCTTCCAGGCGCCGCCATGGTGGCCTCCGTGGCCGCTAATTTTCTTGATCACGATAATCGGTTGAGTCTTGGCGGTCATGATGTTTTATTTCTTTCCAGAGAGGTTTGCGGTCCTTATGCCGCACCTGCGACTGGTTCCGCGCTGGCGGCGTGATTCTTGCAGTGTTTTTCCATTTCATCGAAGCTGGGCCGCACATGCGCGGGAATTGCGCGCCGTCCCATCTCTATGGCAATCATCGGCGCAGAGCCTTTCAGGAATGAAAGCATGAGCACCCGGAGCACGTGGAGATGCTCGTTTTGTGCTTCGGCGGTTTTCCCCATATTGGAACTGAGCGGGCCCACCACGCCGTAGCAGAGCAGGATGCCCAGGAACGTGCCCACCAGCGCAGCCGCTACCTTTTCGCCGATCTCCTCAGGCGGACCGCCCAGCGCGCCCATGGTGATTACCACGCCCAGCACGGCAGCCACAATCCCCAGCCCCGGCAGGGAGTCGGCTACCGTAGTCAGTGAGTTGACGGGCTGCATGGCGCCGGTGTGATGCACCTCCATATCCAGCTCCATCATTTGATCCATGTCGAACGGTTCCACGCCTCCGGTAATGGCCGTGCGTAATGTGTCGCACACAAAATCTCTGGCATGATGGTCATTGAGGAAAGCGGGATAGTTTTTGAAAATGGAGCTCTCCGTGGGTTTCTCCACGTCCATCTCCACGCTCAGCAGTCCCTCTTTACGAACCTTGTTCAGAAATTGGTACATCATTTTCAGCGTGTCCAGGTAGCGCGTTTTGTCGAACGACGATCCTTTCAGCACGCCCATCAATCCGTTCATGATTTCCTTGAGGATATGCAGCGGATTGGCCACCAGAAGCGTGCCGGTGGCCGCACCTGCGATCAAGAGCATTTCCGCCGGTTGAAGTAAAACGGCGATATGTCCCTTTTCCATCAGGAATCCGCCGATGACCGACGCGAAGACCAAAAGAATGCCTATGATGGCAAACATGCCTGCCCCCCCGGCGCGAGCGCGATATGGTTTCCGCCCGCATGAATACTTGAAAACATTGCTTCTTGCGCTCTCAGCAGCAGTTGCTTCAGCGTTTCGGCGCGGTTGGCCTGAGCTGCGCCGATGCTTACAGTGATCGATATCCGGTCGCCCCACCAGCGGAAGTCCGTCGTTCTGGCCAGTCCTGCCAGCGATTGCGCATGAGCTGCCAGCATCTCTGGCGTACGCTCGTGCGAAATGACCAGAAACTCGTCTTCGCCCCAGCGCCCCAGTTTCTCGGCCGGCCGCAAACCCTGCACGAGCGACCGTCCGACTTTTTCGATCATCGACTCGCAGGCCCCGGCGCCGTGCGTTTTGCGCAGACCCTGGCCCTGGTCAACAGTAATCCACAGCAGGCCAAAGGCCAGTCCTTCGTGTGTGAAGTCGTCAAACAGCGCCTCCAGCAGGTCTTCGAGGTCCGTCTGGCTGGCCCTCACGCCACTATCTTCGCCCGTCTCTCCATGGGGCAGAGCCTCCAGACTCTCCGCAGAATGAAAGACTACCGCCTTGCCGATAGAGCCGCCCAGCCCATCTCGCAACAACAGGGTTCGCGTCATTGCCGGTACGTTGTGTCCCAGCTTGTGCAGAACGTGAGCCAGGCATCCGCGTCCTGTTTGAGGGCCCGAGCCGGGGTCTGAATCCTCATGCGGAGCAGAACCATCCAACAGCGCGTTCAGGGTCACAGGCATAGCCCGCCCCACCAGTTCCACTCGAGCATGCCCGGTAATGGTTTCTGCTGCCGTGTTCCAGAACACCACCTCGCCCTCTTCTGTGAGCAGCATGACGCCCTCTGGAATACTGTCCAGCGCTGCTTCAAGAAGTTCCGTGCGATCGGTCATCGAGGCCTCTTCATCCTTCTTCATCGGCGCCAGGCAGATCAACTTCACGGCATTTCAGCGGCAAACGCGATTTCATGTAATTGGGCGGGGAATCATTTCGCCGGTTGAATGCTTCAACCGTGCAAAGCAAAAGAGCATATGCTGATTCACACTTTGTTCTGCGACGAACCGTACTGGCGGGTTGACATTGAATTTTTTATTGGGGCCTGCCATCCCACCGGAGATGAGAAGGATTTACCCTTTTGCTGCTTTTTTCTTAATTCTTCACTTTAATAGCCTGCAGCGCTATTCATAGGAAAATTTACAGGGTAGAATGATTTTTTGCATTTTTATCGAGTTACGGAAGGTTCCCTGGCAAACTGCAGTGTTGCAATTGCAGACAGTTCAAGGATGCCTGTGCCTTTCTGCCGATGATGTTGTTTAAGGTGGGACAGGTGCCTGAGCTCAATCCGAACTTTCCTGCGCTTCTGGAGACGATGGTGAAACATTCCGTAGATTGTTGAATCGGGTAAACGAGGCAGATGAGGCGCACGATATGAATAAGATCATTCTGGCCGATTCACAGGCAATTTTCAGAGCAGGCACCGCCAAGGTGCTGGCGATGGACGAGGATCTGCGAATCATTGCTCAATGCACAGACCTTGACCGGATGCACCATGCCATCACGACCTTTCCAGGCTCCATCGTCCTGTTTGCGGCTTCGCTCAGGCCAGATTTGACCCAACTGCGCATTCTGCTCGAGTCGACGGGCAGCCGCGGCATCGTAATCGCGGAGAACAACGAGACTGCGGGAGGTTATCTGCAGCTGGGATTTCGCGGGGTAGTTTTCCGCAGCGTTACCGGACCCTCTCTTGTGGAGTGCGTGCGCCGAGTGGCTTCGGGAGAAACCTGGCTGCCTCCACAGATCATGCAGCCCGACTCGCCCGAAGAAGATATGGTGGGAACGCGCGTCCGCGACCGGCTCACCCCCAAAGAGATGCGCATTGTGGCGCTCATCGTGCAGGGCTGCAAGAATCGCGAGATTGCCACGCGTCTGAGGACTACCGAACAGGTCATCAAGAATTACCTGCGGTCAATCTACGACAAGACCGGGGTCAGCGACCGTCTGGAACTGGCGTTATTTACCATCCATCACCGGGTGCTGGCACAGGCCGCCGCCGAGGTTGGTAGCAGGCTGGAGGCCGAGGAACTAACCGTGCCTACGGCCGTTGCGTAAAACGCTGGTGGATAAGTCGAGTGCCGAGGGTTCTCGGGTTTGAGAGCTCGGATAGTAGAACCAAACTCCGCGTGAGTCTTTACAGCTTTTCCGCCACGCTCTTGGCCTGAGTGAAGAGAGTCAGGTAATCCGGACCGCCGGCCTTTGAATCCGTTCCACTCATATTGAACCCGCCGAAGGGGTGGGCTCCCACCATCGCTCCGGTGCATTTGCGATTGAAGTAGAGATTGCCTACGTGATATTCGTGGCGGGCATAATCGATGCGTTCGCGATCATCGGTATAGAGCGCGCCGGTCAGTCCGTATTCGGTATTGTTAGCCACCTTGAGGCCTTCCTCGAAATTCTCCACTTTAATGACGGCCAGGACAGGGCCAAAGATCTCTTCCTGCGCCAGCACTGCATCGGGAGCAATGTCGGCAAAGACTGTAGGTTCGAGGAAATAGCCGCCCTCGGCAGTTTCAAGAGCATGTCCGCCGGAGATCAGTTTTCCTTCATTGTTTCCGATCTCAATGTAGGCGAGCATGGAATTGAGAGCGGCTTTGTTGATGACCGGCCCGAGGTTGTGATTGGCAGCCGGGTCGCCGACCGTCAATTGCTCCACACGCTCACGCAGCCGCTCAGCAAATACTCCATAAATGGGAGCTTCGATGATCGCGCGGGAGCATGCGGAACATTTTTGACCGCTGAATCCGAAGGCCGAGGCGACCACGCCTTCGACCGCAGAATCGAGATCGGCGTCCGCGCAGACCAGAATTGAGTCCTTTCCGCCCATCTCCAGAATTGTCCGCTTGATCCAGATTTGGCCGGGGCGGACTCTGGCTGCGCTCTCGTTAATCTCCAATCCAACTTTCTTTGAGCCGGTGAAAGCGATAAAGCGGGTTTTGGGATGCTCGACAATAGCGTTGCCGAAGGCCGAGCCGGAGCCGGGACAGAAGTTGACTACGCCGCCCGGGAGGCCTGCTTCTTCAAGAACTTCAACGAACCTGGCAGCAATTGTGGGTGCGTCGCTCGAGGGCTTCAGGATCACCGTATTGCCGCTGACGATGGAGGCCGCGGTCATCCCCGCCATGATGGCGAAGGGGAAGTTCCAGGGAGGAATTACCGCGCCAACGCCGAGCGGAATATAGAGGAGCTCGTTGCGCTCGCCGGGATATTGAATGGGCGTGGTTGCGGCGGCCAGGCGCAGAGCCTCGCGGGCATAGAACTCAAGGAAATCAATGGTCTCGCCAACGTCGGCATCGGCTTCAGCCCAGTTTTTTCCAACCTCATACGTAAGCCAGGCGCAAAACTCGAAGTGGCGATTGCGGATGATTTCGGCGGCGTTCAGGAGCAGGGAAACTCTCTCGTTCGTTGAGGTTCTGGACCAGAACTCGAAGGCTTTGAGCGCCGCCTGCATGGCATCCTCGGCATGTTCCGCGCCGGCCTTCTGGTGGACGCCAACGACCTGTGCGGGGCGGGCTGGGTTGAGGGAGAGGATCTTGGCTTCGGTCCGGAGGCGGCGACCGCCGATGATCAGATCGTACTCGCGGCCCAATTGGGCGGCGACGAGGTCCAATGCGGCCTTCATCTCGCGGGCGTTTTCAGGAGTTTTGAAATCGGTGAAGGGCTCGTTTCTGAAAACGCCGTGGGGCGAGCGGGACTCAATGCGGGTGGGGAGGGTCGCGGTGGTCATAACGCTTACAGATTACAGCGAATCGGAGGGGTTGGAATAGAAAACTGGGACGGTCACGTGAATCGCCCGCCTTTTTTTAGGCCTGGGCTACGGCATTTCGGTAATGGCGTCAGTGGCTTTGCTCATTTTGGCGGTGCGCTTGATTTTGTCCCAGTTGAAGGGCTTGCCGTCGATGGCGCGCTTGAGGGTTTTGAAGAGGACGATGGAGAAGACCTGACGGTAGGCGAAGCGCTGCAACCAGATGTGGAAGAGCAGCCAGCCGTCTCCCTTGTTGGCGGGGTGGTGGCGCTCCAGCGAGAAGGCGATTGAGGAAGTGATGAAGTCGATGAGCAGGAAGGTGAGGAAGTAGGCTACAAGCTTTTCAAAGCTGGCTGCGGAGGCGGCTTCAGGGTGATAGTGCAGATCGACGAAATAGTTGACCACACCGGCCAAAAACATGAGGTCGATAAACGGTGAGACCAGGGGCAGAAGCATCTGGAAGATGAGGATGTTGGGCAGCGCGAAGAGGCCCATGGCCTTGTTGCGGATGAAGGCCATGCGGTGTTTCCAGACAGCTTGCAGGATTCCAAATGACCAGCGGAAGCGCTGGCGCATCAGGCCAAGCATGTCGACGGGAGCCTCAGTGAAAGCGAGCGCGCGGTCCTCATAGTCGACGTGATAGCGCTGCTCGAGAAGGTTCATAGTGAGGTCGGCATCTTCGGCTACGGTATTGAGCGGATAGCCGCCGGCAGCTTTGACGGGGGCAGTGCGCCAGGCGCCGATGGCTCCGGGAACGACTGTGACGACATGGAAGAGGTCGAGTGCGCGGCGCTCGAAGTTCTGGCTGGTGATGTATTCGAGGGACTGCCAACTCGTCCATAGGTTGACGCGGTTGCCGACCTTGGCATTGCCTGCCATGGCGCCGATGCGAGGGTCCTCGAAGTGGGGAACGAGCTTGGAGATGGCGTCGGTGGCGATGACAGTATCGGCGTCAATGCCGATGTAGATCTCTTCGGTGATGCGCTCGAGGGCGAAGTTGAGCGCCGAGGCCTTTCCGCCGTTGGGGTGGGTAAGTACCTGAACGCGGCCGGCGGCAATTTCAGCGGCGTAGGCTTCGCGGGCTACGTCGAAGGTGCGGTCGAGCGAGCCGTCGTCGATGACGATGATGTGAAGGTTTTTGTAATCCGAATTGAGCACCGAGCGAATGGTGCGGACGATTACGGTTTCCTCGTTATAGGCGGGGATGAGAACGGCGACGCGGGGATTGTAGCCGGGCGATGCAATGCGGTGAGGCTTGCGCAGGCGGTCAAACATGGCGAAGAGGCCGACGATGATGAGGCGGGCGCTCATGAGGATATCGCCTACGAAAAAGACCATCACGATGAACTTGGCAATCAATGCCACGCTGGAGAAGGCGATGGAGTCCGGCAGGGCGCTCAGGTAACTGGTCCAGGTGACCTTGGGCATGACTTCCGCGGTGGTTTTGCCCAGGAGGGCGGAGACCGGCACTATGGTGTAGCCGTGAGCGCGGAGAGCATCGATGAGAACGGGGAGGGCGGCAACGGTGGCTGATCGGTCGCCGCCGCCGTCGTGAAGCAGGATGATGGAGCCGCGGAACTGCGGCTTGATCTTCATGGTCTCCAACTGGGCAAGGATGGACTGGCTGATTTCGGCCGGAGTCTTGCGGGGATTCTCGTTCCAGTCGTTGGTGTCCATCTTGCTGCCGATGATGGTGTATCCGGCCTGCTGGATGCGCTCGACGGGGGCAGCCTGGTCGTCAGTGTCGGGTTCCTCGTCGATGTCGTAGGGCGGGCGGAAGTAAAGGGGTTGTATGCCGAGTTTGCTTCTGAATAGCATCTCGGTGAGTTTGAGTTCGAGATCCAGTTGGCGGTTGGAGATTTCGCTGATGTCCGGATGGGTGTAAGTATGATTGCCGATCTCGTGACCTTCGCGGACGATGCGCTTCATGATGCCGACATTCTCCTGGCCCTCGGCGCCGATGAGCATGAAGACGCCTTTGGCGTTCTTCTGCTTGAGTATGTCCAGGATCTTCGGAGTCCATTTGGGGTCGGGTCCGTCGTCGAAGGAGAGTGCCACTTCGTTGGAGTGATATCCGTACTGCTCGAGGGTGTAGGTGCGGGGATAGGTATCCATGTGCTCATCGATGATGAGCTTCTTGCGAGGGTCGGTCTCGTCGGTATCGACCTGTACAGTTCGCTTGCCGGGCTGGGGCAGTCCCGTGATGCGGAGAATGTCTCCCTCGCCCTCGGTGTCAACGTCATGACCGGGTTGGACGGAGTTGAGCGCTTGCAGCGATTCAGGATTGCTGGGCTTGTCCCATATGTTCCACAGTGAGCCGTCTTCCTCGCCCAGCCGCCACAGGGCAAAGGTTTGCAGGCCGAGTTGGCGCGCGGCGCGCAGCTCGTTGAGAACGGTCACGCCATCGAGAAACCAGACCACATGGCGCTGGTTCAGGTCCTCATCAATGTATTCGAAGTGCGGATTGAGTGAGTCGTAATCGAGATCGAGATCGGCGTCGGCGTCGGAGGCTTGCTGCCAGGCGTCGGAGACGTGCCGGTCCTCGGTATTCAGCACTTTCGGTTTCGGATGCCGGCGGTCTTTGGGATTGGGAATAGAGAGAGTCCAGTCGTAGCCGTAGCTGCCGATGGCGCAGATGAGCTTTTCCTTGGGAACAACCTTAAGTGCGCGGCGCAGGTTGCCGATGAACCAATCCTGACTGGCGATGGGGCCCGGATTGCTGGTGGTCTGGTGCTGGTCGTAGTTCATCAGGATGATGCCGTCAGAGTTGGCGGCAATCCTACCAAAGTCGGCGTCGGAGGTGGCGACGGGGGTGTTTACATATAAGCGCAGGTTGCGCGGGTGCATTTCGGCGTAGAGTTCCTGGATGAAGCTCAGGTAGGCCGGAATGGAGCTTTCAGAGAGACTTTCGAAGTCCAGCGAGAGGCCGCGATAGACCGGGAATGCGGTGAAAAAGCGGATGATTTGCCGGCGCAATTCGGCTCGCTTGCCGGGATCGGCGAGAACGGCGCCAACTGCCGGATCCCAGGACTGGGTACTGGGGTTGTAGTTGTTGAGGTGGGGAAAGATTTCAGTATCTACCTTGGCCGCTTGTATGACGTGCTTGACCCGGTTGCCGTCGTCGGGATCGTGAACGTAGGCGCCATCGACCACCGGATATTCGCGATGGCTGTCGTTGTTGATGGCCAGCAGGGCGGGGTCGGGAGCGTCCACATGGAGCCATTGGGGAAAGAGCAGATCGAGCTGGTGAACATGCTCCTTGAAGGAGGAGTAGCTGGCCGCGTCGTCCTGTACGTAATAGGCGGCACGTAAACCTTCACCAGTGTTGAAGGGAATTTCGGAGGGCTTGCGGGTGGTTTTTCGGCGCGTGGGCCGGGCTTTGGCGCCACGCAATAGCGGGGTGCGATCGCTGAGGGCCTTGTAGTTATGCTTGGGCGTGGGCAGCAGCAGCTCGGGCAGACGCTGGCTGCGCAGGACGTTGAAGATAAAGCCGGCCAAAACCAGCGTGACCAGAACGGCGGTCACATCGAAATAGCGGCGCAGGCGCTTCCAGCGCTTGCGGTGGGGATCGAAAAATATTTGTTTATCCGGCATGGACGATCTAATTCATTCTACGTGGTCGAAAGCCGCCGAAACGGTCTACGCTAGACAGTACGAATCGTATGGAAGCCGACCCGGCGAGTCAATTGCCAAATCTGATGGCCAAAACCCGTGATGCGTTGCGAGCGGCGCTGCCGATTGCGCCGGCCTTGGCCGCAGGAGCGCTGTTGCGCCTTTGGATGTTCAAGGAGTTTCCTCAGGATGAAGGGGATTCGCTGATCTATGGCGGGTTGGCGAAGAATATTCTGCTGCATGGTCGGTATGCGATTACCGACGGGAGCGGCGTGTTGCACGAGACGCTGATCCGGCTGCCAGGGTATCCGCTGTTTCTGGCCGCTTGTTTCAAGCTGTTTGGCGTGGATAACTACAACGCTGTGGCCTATGTGCAGATTGCCCTGGAGCTGCTGGGCTGCCTGCTGCTGGCGTGGTTCGTGCGGGGGATCGCTAAGCCCGAGGTCAGGGATGGGGCGGCGCAGGCGACACTTTGGCTGGCGGCGCTTTGTCCATTTACGGCTTCGTATGCGGCGGCTCCGCTGACGGAGGCTCCTACGCTGTTTGCCATTGCGCTGGCGTTGTGGTCGGTGGGGCGGTTTTGTGAAAAGCTGGGATGGGGAAGCGCGCTCTGGTTTACGTTTGCTATCACGTTTGCGGCGATGCTGAGGCCGGATGGAGCGCTGGTGGGGGTTGCTCTGGCTCCGGCGATGGTTGTGGGGCTGCGGCGCGGGAGAGCTGCTCGCGCGAAGCTGGCAAAGATGGCGTTAGTCTGCGTTTTGTTGGCGACGGTTCCGTTTGCGGCGTGGACGGCGAGGAATTGGCGGGTATTCCACGTTGTTCAGCCATTGGCGCCACGATATGCCAACGATCCTGATGAGGTGGGAGATCCAGGCTGGCAACGGTGGGTGAAGACCTGGTGCCTGGACTTCACTTCGACCTACGACATTTATTGGAATGTGCCGGGCGGGCCCTTCGACGTAAGCAAGTTGCCGGCGCGGGCCTTCGACTCGCCGGCGCAGTATGCCGAGACCGCCGCGATGGCTGCCGAGTACAAGGACAATGGGCAGGACTTTACGCCGGGAATGGATGCGCGGTTTGCGCGGCTGGCCGAGGAGCGGATCAGTGCACATCCGCTGCGGTATTATCTCTGGTTGCCGCTTGGCCGGTTGGCCGATATGTGGCTGCGGCCGCGGGTGGAAAATCTGCCCATCGACATGGATTGGTGGGTCTATTCGCATCACAATGCGGAAACGCGGTTCAGTTGGGAGTTCGCGGGGCTCAATGCTGTTTACCTGTTGCTGGCATTAGCGGGGCTGTGTTTGCGACCGCGGTTCTGGCCTTGGATGCTGGCTTATATCGTGATGCGGAGCGCGCTGCTGATGACAATTGAAGCGCCAGAGACGCGGTATACGCTGGAGTGCTTTCCCATGTTGTTTGTGCTGGGAGGAGTTGCGGTTGGGTGCGGGTTAAAAAGAATCGGGAAAAGAAAAAAAGGTATCGCAGGGACTACTTGATGTATGTAGTCTGGCTATCGGTTTTGAAGGTGAAGTCGCTGTCGCGCAGGGGCTGGTTGACCTTAATGTTGAAGTAGAAACAGGTGCGGCTCTGACCCTGGCCCTCGTCGAAGTACTGCTTCAGGCTCACCCCGCGAACAGGGTCTATCCAGATGATGACTCTGGGAAACAGCTTGAGCACGTCAGAGTCTTTGGCTACCAGTTCAAGCTTTTCTGTATCGACGCTGGTCGCGCCGTCTTTCAGCGCCTCGGAGCCCAGGTATTTGATGTTCCACTTATCGGCCAACTCCTTGCCGCTAGCGCCGAAGCCGAGCAGCAGATAACTCTCGTACTTGGCCGCATCTTTCACGTGTACCTGGTTGGTGAGCTTGTCATAGAGCAGAACTTTGCCGTCCTTATAGGTCAGATCCTTGGGAACCGGCTTGCCGTTCTCCTCGCGGATGTGCGCTGCCATCTGGAAGTTTTTTCCGTTGCGCTTGTAGTCGACGGTGCCCTTCTGTATGTCTTTGTCAGGGATCGGGTCGGTCTGCTCGGTGATGAATTCGAAGTCGGCGGACGTGGAGCGGAAGTTGGCGGCCGCTGCGTCAAGCTGGCTCAGGACCTGGTTGAGATCCTTTTGCGCGGCCAGGGCTACGGGGACAGGCAAGAGTAAAAGTGCGATGGAAGCTGCAAATGCGAGTTTGATTTGAGGACGCATTGATTTCCTTATCTTGATTGGACGTTGAATTGCGCCGGAAGAAGCGGGGAAGATGAGTGATCACAAGAATTACCGATGTGCCCAGACTTTCCATACGGGATTTCCCTGGGCGTCGATTCCGGTCTCCCAATGCACGATGAAGACATCGTCGCCGGTGACCGGCTCGATGGCCCTGCGCAGTGCCTTCTTCACCACTTTGTTTGAGGCGGTGGTGCGCAGGTCAAGGTTCACATCGGAGGCACGGACCACGACGATCACCCCCTGGTCAAAGCCGATGACCTGGATGGGATGAACAGGACCGCCGATGGGCGAGGGCCTGTCGCCGAAGTTCCAGCCGGGAATCTGTGGCGAGAGAAAGATGAAAAGCAGGATCAGCGTGACCAGGATGTCGAAGTGAAGACTGCCGCGCGGGTAGGTCCAGTAAAAATAACTCTTCAGAACCTGCCCGATTGTGCGGCGGGGTTCTGGAACGAGGTTGGCGGTGGACAGAGGTTCCATTAAGACTCCTTGGTGATTTTTTCCATGCCGCCCATGTAGGGGCGTAGCGGCGCTGGAATGACGACGGAGCCGTCGGATTGCTGGTAGTTCTCGAGGATGGCCAGCCAGGTGCGGCCCACGGCGAGGCCGCTGCCGTTGATGGTGTGGACAAACTCGGGCTTGGACTTTGCGCCCTGGGTTGCGGGGCGGTAGCGGATGTTGGCCCGCCGCGCCTGAAAGGCCTCGAAGTTTGAGCAGGAGGAGATTTCGCGGTAGAGCTGCTGACCGGGAAGCCAGACTTCAAGGTCGTAGGTTTTGGCGGAGGAGAAGCCGGTATCGGCGGTGCAGAGCAGTACGCGGCGGTAGGGCAGGCCGAGGGTTTCAAGAATCTCTTCGGCGTCGCGGGTCAGCCGCTCGTGCTCGGCGTCGGATTC
>Ga0187855_10000023_pt1 | contig 118131 bp, 108 predicted proteins | sample June2016WEW_8_10_2_FD_132969 | JGI IMG/M metagenome (GOLD analysis project Ga0187855, IMG submission 132969) | Peatland microbial communities from SPRUCE experiment site at the Marcell Experimental Forest, Minnesota, USA - June2016WEW_8_10 | ecosystem: Environmental > Terrestrial > Soil >... | reverse complement strand
GGCCCGAAAATAAATCCGCGGGACACCAGCGGATGCAGCCAGAACCCTTCCCGAATCACAAAATCACTAAGACTGGAGAGAATCTAAGTCGCGGAGTCCATTTTTCCGCAGCCTGCTAGGGGACAGGCACCCACCGGCTGTCAGCGGGCTACCGGCTGCTGAAAAAACTCAGCTTCGTATCACTGCAGCCTCGTACAGGGCATCGCTTTAGCGATGCCGTAAGTCTTTCGGAATCCGCCGCCCCTTTAGGGGCTGCGGAAAACCCTGATTTCTACTTTTTTTGGATGGGTTAGGCTTTAAATCCGCGGAGGGCCACGCCCGCAATGCAACTTTTTTACACATCACGCCAGAGGTTCATCCATTTATTCATAACCTGCGATCTGTGCCGCCGGTACCAACTGCAAGTGGCTGCGTACAAAGGGGATATGAAACACGGCGTGATTGGGTCCATTTTTCCATTGACTTATATAGAAAAACCTATTATTATCAATAGCTTCCATAAAGGCCCAAGCGGCTGGATTCTGCCGCGAATTGGCTTTGCTTTAGCGGGCGAATCCCCGGGGCTGTTCTTGGAATCAAAGCAGGTAGCGGGCTATAAGTTAGCGAACCAGAAGTCCTTATTCCACAAGAGGGTAATATTTTCATGGCTAAGCGACGCGGAAATCCCAACTGGGGTAAGCCTGAGCCTATCGGGCCGGTTACTCCCACAATCACCGAATTCGAACAGGTTGTGCACGAGTATAAGCTCTCCCCTGACCAATATTTGCGGTCCACACGGCTGCGCGAATGGGCCCGCCGGAACAAGAATTCCAAATACATCCCCGAGCCCTTGCTGGAAGCCTGGGGTTTCGAAATCGAATCCACCCTGTAACCGCACGGAACCAGATTTACTCAGAGAAGTTTTACTGGAAGGGTCGCCGCAGGCGGCCCTTTCCTGCTTTACACTGCATTTTGAGGAGTGAAGACCGTTCGCAAAAAATTAAGACCGGCTAGCACGAATCACGCTTATGACCTCTAATCTGCCCTTCACCGATGTTGCCACCGCGATCGAAGAGATCCGCGCCGGGCGAATGATCGTCGTGGTTGACGACGAGGATCGCGAGAATGAAGGCGATCTCACCCTCGCCGCCGAGAAAGTTACTCCCGAGGCCATTAACTTCATGGCCAAGTACGGACGCGGCCTCGTCTGCCTGGCCATGACCGAAGAACGCCTCGACCACCTGCACATCGGTCCCATGACCAGCGAGAACACCTCGCAATACGGGACTGCTTTTTGCGAAGCGATTGACGCGCGCTACGGCGTCACCACCGGAATCTCGGCCTATGATCGCGCCCACACCATCAAAACGGCAATCGATCCGGCGTCGCGGCCGTCGGATCTGGCGCGGCCAGGGCACGTCTTCCCCCTGCGAGCGCGCAAGGGCGGAGTGCTGGTGCGCGCCGGCCAGACCGAGGCCTCCGTGGATCTGGCCAGGCTAGCCGGCCTGGTCCCGGCCGGCATCATCTGCGAAATCATGAAAGACGACGGTACCATGGCGCGCGTGCCCGACCTGATCGAGTTCTGCCGCACCCATGAAATGAAAATGCTCACGGTTGCGGAGTTGATCCGCTACCGCATGCAGCATGAGCGCTACGTGCATCGCGTAGGCGAGGCGATGGTCGAAACCAAGCACGGAGAATTCCGCCTCATCGCCTACGAGAGCGAAGTCGACGGTGGCGGATCCCACATGGCGCTGATTCGCGGTGACATTAGCGATTCGTCCCAGCCCGTCCTCGTCCGCATGCACGCGCACTGTCTGCTGGGCGACGTTTTTGGCGCCACCGGCTGCGACTGCCATCAGACCCTCGAGGCCTCGCTGCAAATGATAGCCGAGGAGGACCGAGGCGCATTGATTTACCTGCACCAGACTTCCAAAGGTTTCTCGGCGGAAAAAATCGGGGACCAGTCGTTTCTAACCTTTCACCGCGACCGGCGTTTGCCGTCCCTCCCCGAAAGCGAGCGCAAGACGCATCGCGAGATCGGACTGGGAGCTCAGATCCTCTCCGATCTGAACCTGAAACGCATCCGAATCCTGACCAATCACCCAAGAAGGGTAGCCGCGCTGGAAGGATTTGACATAGAGATAGTTGAACAAGTACCGGTAAAATTCGCGCTACCGAAAGCACATAAGTAGATGTTCGTGGTGGGGACGGTTCTGCCCCGTCCAAGCCGAGCGAAGCTCGGCAACACGACTAAAACGGCATGCGAGGCGTGATCTCTTCGTCCTTGATGAAAAACTGCGCTGAGCATATCGACGAGCCGCAGATGGTCGGCAGCAGTCCAGCCATCTGCCGGCGGGTAATCAAGCCCAGTGTGCCGCAAGCCGGGCAGGAGAGCACCGCCCAATAAGGGTCTTCCCGCTCTCCCAGTTCGCCCGCATTCTCCAGCACGAACACGGTGCCGGGTTCCATCTGCTCGGGAATCCACTCGCTGATAATGCTCAATTCACCGATCATCATGCCTCCTCCGCTTTCCGCTTACGCTCGTCGTGCGCCCGCTGCGTTGCGTCCTCTGACTTGCGTCCACCGAGCTACGCCCACCGAGCTACGCCCTCTGCGCCCGTCGTACAGCCCCGCCCCGTTCCGCAACCACCGTCTTCTTGCGAGACTGAATCTCTCCTCGCACCCGGCGGACTTCGTCGCTCAGGCATATATCGAACATCGGCTGCCGGGCGTTTTTTAACAGGTCCACGACTTGTCGTGCCGAGGTTCGGAGGTACAGATGAGTGCCGTCGCTAAGCAGGTGGCACTCCGAAGACGCGCTCACCGTAGCCGCCAGGCTGGTCCCGAATTCCTGCTGCAGAAAACCAATCACTTTGCGCATGCGCTGCAGCGAGAAGCCCCGCCGGCGAAGCTGGCAGATGACCGCCACGGTGACCAGTTCGTCCCAGTTGTAGATACGGCGATGGCCCTGGCGAACCGGCGCCACGATGCCGCGCTCGTCCCACCATTGCAACTGCCGGGCGGTGATTCCGGTGAGGGCGATCACCTCGTTGGATGTGAACTGTCGCTGCATCTCAAGCACGCTCGGTTTCAAACAACTCTGTTTCAAACAAAAAAATGGAGAAATGTTTGAAACATTCTAGGCGGCGGAGGCAGGAATCACGCTACCTTTCCTGCTTCCGTGTGTTGACTACGCGGGTACGCGCCGCTAGGGCTGGGAGGTCAGCCGTTCCGAAATTTGATTGCGGCGTTCGGAAATGGCGGGCGCCGAATTTCGAGCTTTTTCCCTTTTATTGTGTTACACTGTATTTGCTAAGTTTGACTCACAAGCAGTTGCAGGCCGGTACCGCCAACCAGCGTCAACCCCCTCTACAGCAGCGAATCACTTCAGCATATTTCAATCAGAAACAAGAATAGGAACATCAATGGCAGAACAAGGAACAGTAAAGTGGTTTAACGACGCCAAAGGCTATGGTTTCATCAGCCGTCAAAATGGCGAAGACGTTTTCGTGCATTTCTCCGCTATTCAAGCAGGCGGCTTCAAGAGCCTGCAAGAAGGCCAAACCGTGCAGTTCGACGTGACCAAAGGCCCTAAGGGCTGGCAAGCGGAGAACGTTACCGCTGTCTAGGTAGCGACAACGATCTCTATGTAAAACTGAGTGCCCGAGATTCGCAAGAATCCCGGGCATTTTTGCGTCTGGCAGGTTTGGCGCTGGCTGGTTACGGTTTCACTTCACCGAGAGCCGAGAGCTGACAGCCGCTCCTAGATCGGGATCGATCCCTTAAACAACCAGATCAAATCAATAATCAGGATAATCACCACCATCAGCTCCAGCACAAACGCCCGGCTCTGGTGGAATTGATCGACCATGAAGCGGTAGAGCTCTTCGGCGGTGTGGACTTTCTGGTTGACCAGGTCTTTGTAGTCGGTGACTCCTATCTTGGACGCGGCGACTTTGTAGAGGCGGGCGGAGAACATGTCGCTCAGGAACTTGATGGCGTTGTCGGCGCGCTCGGTCAGTTCGTCCACATCGAGCAGGACGGTATGCAATCGGCTGGCACGTTTGGCGGTGCGCCAGCGCGCCCAGATGCCCATCGAGCCATGTTCCATGAAATCGTAGACGCTTTGCAGTTCGCGGGTCAGCAGTTCGTCGTAGTGGCGGAATTCGAGGAGCTGCGAGTTGGCGTATTCGAGCAGCTGGATGACGGTTTCCGCGCCCGCCGTTGAGTCATAGAGGAAGGCGCCGTTCCAGCTGATCACGGCCAGGTCGTTGGGGTAGTAGGAAATTTTCGACTGCATGATCTCCTGCTGCTCGCCGTCGGAAAGGGGAACGTTTTCGCCGCGCACGATCTGGGCAATGCGTCCACCTTGAGCCGCAAGCAGTTCGGCCGCCGACGGATTGCCGGCGATGTCGCGCACGTGGAAGATGAAATAATCTTCATGCAGCCAGCTGTCGTAGACCTTGACCAGCGCGGGGCGGGCGCGCTCGATCTTCTGTTTGGCGATTTTCTGGGCAAAGCTGGTGAAATCGGTGTCCCAAACCCAGCGGCTGGCGAGGCGGACGAGCGTGTCCCAGTCTCCGGAAAAGGGCAGCTCGAAGACCACGCTCAGGACGCCGTAATCGTAGTACTTGATCTGCACGTCAAGCCGTTCGCCGCTTTCCAGAATCAGCGGTTCGACCGGTTCGACCACCGGCGGACGCTGGAATCGGACGTATCCGGGAGCAGGGTGCTTGAAGCTGGCCTCCTGGCGACGGGCTCCAAAGATGTCGCGCAGGGCGTCGAGGTTGATCTCTTCGCAAACGTCGAACTGGATCAGCACCAGGACCGAGCCTTGCAGCATTTTGTTCTGGGCAACGGCGGTGACTGCGGAGGGGGCTGGCGTTGAGGCTGGGGCTACGACTGGTGGCTTTGCGGTTTCCATAGGGAGGCCTGCTGTCTATTGTCCCAGAAAGCAGGCTGTATGGGGAGTCTGGCTGGTAAATCCATATTTATCAGTTGATTGCAGATTGCGTAGCGACGGCGCTTTGGCGGGGTTGCTGAGCTTCGCTCGGCTGGACGGGGCAGAGCCCCGCCCCACACTGGCTTAACGTTTTCTAGCCAACGCCAACAGCAGGGCTGCTCCGGCTGCTATGCCCGCAACCGCCAAGCCGGTGCGCTTCATATTTTTTTCGATCGCTGCACGGTGCGGCCGCACCCAGGCGTCTTCGGGATAGTGTTGCGGCGCGGGATCGAACATCGGGAAGCCTTCGGGAGTCTCGGCGGCTTCGCGCAGTGCCATTTGCAGAACTTCGGCGAGGTGCAAGCCGTGACGGTCGGTTTCCTGGGCGATCTGCTCGCGGCAACTAAAACCGTCGGCGACGATGAGCCAGTCGGTTGGAGCCTGGCGGACGGCGGGCAGAAGCTCGAGTTCGCCAATCGCTTTCGAGACCTCGTATTTGTCTTTTTCGAAGCCGAAGGCTCCAGCCATGCCGCAGCATCCGGGGGCGGGAGCGGTGAAGTTGATGCCCATGCGCCCGAGGACGGCTTCTTCGGCGGTCATCTTCATGATCGCCTTGTGATGGCAATGGCCGTGGATCAGCGCGCGGCGCGCGATTTTCGGAAGCGGGAAATCTTTTGCCCGCTGCTCGAGAAATTCGCTGAGCAGGAAGACTTGCTTCGAGAGGGCTTGCGCGCGTTCGTCTTTGGGGAAAAGGTTCGTGAGTTCGTCGCGGAAGACGGTGGCGCAGCTCGGTTCGAGGACGACGATGGGCGTAGCGGCTTCGATTTCAGGGAGAAGCTCGTCCATGATCTGGAGGAGCAGGTGCTTGGCGCGGCCGAGCATGCCGACGTCGTAGAGCGGGCGGCCGCAGCAGAGGTGGGCGCGCGGGACGCTGACGTCGAAGCCGGCAGCTTCGAGGACTTCGGCGGCGGCTTTGGCGGTTGCGGGGAGGAAGTGATTGTTGAAAGTGTCGGCCCAAAGGAGGACGGGGCTGGCTTCGCGGGACGGGCGAGGGCGCCCGTCGCTCCACCTGTGCTCCCACCAGTCTTTAAACGTTTGCGGTGCCAACGCCGGAATGCGGCGCTGGGCGGGAATTCCGGCAGCCAGCTTGGCGAGGTCGCGCAGACCGGGGAGTTGGGTTGCGAGATTCACCAGGCCCGGCGCGTGCGAGGCGGCTCTCATCCACAGGTCGATTTTCGAAAGGGCCATCGCATTCAGCGGACGCCGGTTGGTTTCGTAGTAGTGCGACAGGAATTCCGCTTTGTAGGTCGCGACATCTACACCCACGGGGCAATCGCTCTTGCAGCCTTTGCAGGCGAGGCAGAGGTCGAGCGATTCTTTCACGGCTTCGCTCTGCCAGCCGTCTTTGATGAAGTCGCGTTTCGTCATCTCCCAGAGCAGGTGGGCGCGGCCGCGGGTGGAGTGCTCTTCCTCGCGCGTGACGCGGTAGCTCGGACACATGACTCCGCCGGATTCCCGGCGGCACTTGGCGACTCCCACGCAACGTATGGTGGCGGCGGCCAGGCTGCCGTGGTCGTCGGGAAATTTGAAATGCGTCTCCGGCTGCCAGGGACCATAGCCGGCGCCCAGGCGGAGATTTTCGTCGAGGCGATAGGGATTGATGAGCTTGCCGGGGTTCATTTTCCAATCGGGATCCCAGAGCGACTTGAATTCGCGGAAAGCCTGCATGAGTTCAGGGCCAAACATTTTGGGAAGAAGTTCACCGCGGGATTGCCCATCTCCGTGCTCGCCGGAGATGGAGCCACCGTAGCGAACGACGAGGTCGGCGGCCTCTTCCATAAACTTGCGGAACTTGCGGATGCCTTCGGTGGATTCGAGATCGTAGTCCATGCGCGTGTGCACGCAGGCGTGGCCGAAGTGTCCGTAGAACGAGCCGTCGTAGTGATGGTCTTGCATCAGCTTGCGCAGGTCGCGGAGGTAGGCGCCGAGTTTGTCGGGCCCTACGGCGGAATCTTCGAAGCCTTCCCATCGAATCGGTTCACCGGGGACGTGCGCAGTCACTCCCAGGCTAGACTCGCGGACATCCCAGATGCGGCGCATCTGGCGTGCGTCAGTGAAGAGCCGCATGTTGGGTGGAATAGCGGAGCGGTCGAGCGTCTTCATCAAATTGTGCGCTTGCGATTCGGCTTCGGCGACAGTGTCGGCGCCGAATTCGACCATCAGCCAGCCCCCGCCTTCGGGTAGCAGCGTGAGGGCGTCGAGGTTCACGCCCTTGTGGCGGCTCGCGTTGACCATAATGTCGTCAAAACCCTCGAGGCCGATGGGGTGATGCTCCATGATCTGCGGGACGTGGTCCGCGCAGATGTAAACATCGGGCCATCCGATGACGAGTAGCACGCGAGCCGGCGGACTTTCGACGAGGCGGCAGGTGGCTTCGAGAATCGTGACGCAGGTGCCTTCGGAGCCGACCAGGGCGCGCGCCACGTGAAAGCCGCTTTCGGGCAGCAGGTGGTTGAGGTTGTATCCGGAAACCCGGCGTGGGATGTTCGGAAACTGGCGGCGAACCTGGTCGCCGTAGCGGTCGGCGAGGGACTTGAGGCCGGTGTAGATTTCGGCGCGGCGTCCGCCTTCGCGAATGAAGCGGTCGAAATCGTCCGCGCTGGTCGCGCCGACGTGCAGGCGCTGCCCGCCATAGGTTAGGACCTCCAGCGACTCGATGTTGTCGTCCGTCTTGCCGGCCATGATCGAGTGCACGCCGCAGGAATTGTTGCCGATCATGCCTCCGAGCGTGCAGCGGTCGTGGGTGGCAGGATCGGGAGCAAAGGTTAGGTGGTGCTTCTCGGCTGCGGCGCGCAGATTATCCAGGACAACGCCGGGCTCGACGCGCGCGATGCGCCGCGCGGTATCGATTTCGAGAATGCCCGCCATGTACTTCGAAAAGTCGAGGACGAGGGCGGCGTTGCAACATTGTCCCGCGAGCGAAGTGCCTCCGCCGCGCGCCAGCAGCGGAGCGCCGTGGTCGCGGCACAGGGCAACGGCGGCGAGCACGTCTTCTTTGTCGCGGGGAACTACGACTCCGATCGGGACCTGGCGATAGTTGGAGCCGTCGGTTGCGTAAACGGCGCGGCTGCCCGAGTCGAAGCGAACCTCTCCGCGAAGGTGGCGGCGGAGAGAAGCTTCGAGCGTGGCAGCATCGAGTTGCGCGGAATGGGCTGGGGGTGGGGCGATGGTTTGCGACATAGGGATACAGAACATCTTCGCGGATGCGGGCTTTGCGCGCAAGGGCTCGTATCCTGCCTGGTGTGGATTATCGCCTGTGCGAGCTGTTCTTCAAATGGATCAAGCAGCACCTGCGGATCAAGGCCCTCTACGGCACCAGCGAGAACGCGGTAAAGACTCAGCTGGTTTTTCCTATAGATCAAGCTCTTAACCGTCGGATGTCGCTTTGTTGGCCCATGCAGACTAGACTTTCGTGGAGAAGCCTAACTAGCCGCCCGAGTTAGCCATCATGAGCGCGAACAGCGCAGGCAAGTAGATGATCGTAGCCTGCAGCAAACGCCGGGCTGACGGTTTGGATGCCGCAGCCGTTGCCAACTGTTGCGGATACGCCATTCCCATGGAAACGCGGAAAAGCGCCGCGCCCATCAGGATCGCGCCGACCAAATACACACGGCCCGCCATTCCCAGCGCAACCGGCAAAACACTCACCGGAATCAACGCTCCGGAATAGGCCAAAATCCGCCATACCGTAGACTTCCCATCGGAATCCACCACCGGCAACATGCGAATGCCGCCTTGCGCATAGTCCTCGCGATAGAGCCATGCGATCGAAAGAAAATGCGGAAACTGCCAGACGAACATGATGGCAAAAAGAATCAGAGTCTCGACTTCCAGTTTTCCGCGCGCCGCCGTCCACCCCAGCACCACCGGCATCGCTCCCGGGAATGCGCCCACAAATGTGCACACCGGAGAAACTTTCTTCAGTGGAGTGTATGCCGCCAGATACACCAGCGCCGTCAAGAACACTAATAACCCAGTTAGTAAGTTGGCATAGATCGCGAGATAAGCGGAACCACCGAGAGTCAGCGCCAGTCCTACTATAGCCGCGTGGGCCGTGGTCATTCTTCCCGCAGGCAAGGGACGCAGCGCCGTGCGCCGCATCCGCGCATCCACGCTCGCTTCCAGTACTTCATTCAGCGCCGCCGTTCCGCTCGAAACCAGCGCCACACCCAACAGGGCGTGGAACAAGCCCAGCGACCACGACGACACCCCCAAGCGGTGCGCGCCAAAGAAGTAGCCGCACCACGCCGTAAGAACGATCAGAGTCGTAATGCGCGCCTTGGTAAGCTCGGCGTAATCGCGCAACCGAGAGGCAAATTTTTGCAGCATGAACCCCACACGCGCCGTTTGCCACTGCCGCCCTCATCCGGCGGTTTCGTTCAAACCGGCGTCCCCAATGAATTCCCCACGAAACATTGGAACAGCGAAGGTCAGAAGACAGCATTGGTACCGTGCCGTGGGTTCAATGTCAAGCCAAAAACCCAAAGCGACAAAGAGTTTTGCTCTCACGGTGCTCACGTCAAACGCAATCTTCAAACGCAATCTTCATCAAACGCAATCCCTGGCAACCAGCGGCGACAGTTAGTGGGTGCCCGCAGGACTGGAACCCGCCAAACTGGAAACACTGAAGGTCTCGGGCGGATCAAAATAACATCGATGCCAGAGGGCCGCGTCGGTCAATTTGCCAGCCTTCCATTGTTGAATCGTGGGCATGGTTATGGCGATCATGCCGCCATCGACGGAATCAAACATCAACACCACTCCGGCGAGCTCCTGTGACTTTGCCGCCAACTCCGCATAGTCCTTGTCGAGCAAAGACCTGGCGAACTCCAGTTTTGCTTGCGCACCGCTGTTTTCTTCGTTTTCCTGGATCTTTTGCACCGAGATGATTTTCACGTTCTTGCCCCGAAGCGGATCCCAATCTCCCGGGAACGGTGCAGTCTCCTCGCGCGACACCAGAAACAGATCGACCGCAACCGGTGCCGCCTTCGTGCTTGCCAACGGAACGTCTGAAATACCCTCCGGCATCTCCAGGCTGGTGCGCCAGATCCACCCCCGCGACAAGCCCGAAATCCGCACGTGAACCCAGTTCTCATTGAAATCCAACATCTCAAATTCATCGTGCGCGGTCGCCAAAAACAAAGTCTTCGCCTCCAAACTGGGAGATGCAACTACCGGCGTCCCGGTTTTCTTTATCGCGACCAGATTCTTCGGATGCGTCTGGTTCTTGAGCACTTCCTCCAAGCTCGCCGCCTCCGCTTGCAAGCTGGCTGCTGGTTGATCGGCAGCTTTGCTCTGCGAATTTTTCGTCTCCGCCAGTTGCTGACTTGACAGGCCCTGTTCCGATGGAGACGACAACGTGCGCCCGGTTTCCGGCAACTGGGGCATCGGCGCCGAGATCGCAGGTTCCGCGACGCCCAGGTTCGCAACTCCTTTTTCCGGGGTTGCTGGCCGCTTAGTGGATGCTGCCGGTGGAGCGCTCACCGCGAAGCCTTCCCTCGATCTCCCGCTCGAACTCCCGCCAGAATTCGTCGCACCAGAATTCTTCGCACCAGCATTTGTCGCACCAGAATTTGTCGCACCAGCGCTGGTCGCTAGCAGATCGGATAGCTGGTCAAGGAGGTCGGATTCGATCCGGCCATTCGAAGTCAGCAGTTGGTATCCCGAGCGAGATGGAGTCGAATCCGCGTACCATGCCGTCACCTTCGTGCTCACCCGCACCACCGATCCGCCCGACGCAATCGAGCTCACCTGCACGGCAGATTGGTAATACGCCCGCTGGTAGCGGTTCAACGGATGATCGCCCGTCAAAGCGAAACCGTCGAGAACGGGTAGCCGTCCACCCATCGCCGGCTGCAAGTCCTTTAATGCCTTTTCCACCGCACTTTTTGGTTGATGAAACGTGCGTTCGTAGGGGCCGGCTTGGGCGATACCAGTCCGCACCAGTGTTGTCAAAAGAACAGCCGCCACAGCAGCTGCCACCAAGAACGCGGATCGCGCGGCGTGAACTAAGGGCCGAGTGAACCAGAAGGCAGCCGCTTCTGTTTTCCCCCTCGTCACGGCAGTTGCTCCAGCTGATCTCGTCGAATCCATCCGTGATCGCCATCGTGGGTCTCAACCCCGTACCAATATGGTGTTGTGATCTCAACCAGTACTTCAACACCCGGTTGCAACGGTTTCAGCGTGGTGGCGGTGTGGAACGGAGCGGATTTGAGCGGGGCACCGGGCTGCTTGACCAGTCGCTCCAATTGCTCGCGCAGTTCCGCAACGCGTTGTTCTAGTGTTTCACCAGATTCCTGGTAGGTCAGCGCGGGGTGCGGCATTGATGATGGTGAGGATGGTGATGGCTGTGACGCAGAGGCGGTCGTCTTTGCACCTGCAGGGCTCTCGCCATTCGTGCTATCGCTGGCCATCGCAATCGACGGCGGAGTGCTGAGCAGTTCCTTGCCGCTATCGTTGTTGCTACTCACCTCACCATCTTTGCTGCTGCTCACGTTACTGTTCGGGCTGGACTTCTCCTTCGCCAACCGTTCCTGTTTAATTCGCAAAGCCTCAGCGGTTTCCTTTTTGACCAACTCGATCGATGCCAGCCGATCTTGGATGTCCTTGTATTCGGCGCTTTCAACCGAGCCGTTCGAGGGATGCGCCACGCGGCGAAAATCCTCCACAAAGATTGCGTCGATGCGCAGCACCGTATTCTTGTCGCCCTGCGGTTTTACTACGTAGCGCACGGCCAGTGTTCCCACATCGGTGCTGTCTTTGAAATTCCTGGGATCCAGAGCCTGCTTCCGCACCTTGTAGAAAACTCTGCCGTCCTCCGTCCATTTCGGAAATACCGGCGTAGATGTGGCTGCCACCGCTCCCGCTACGTACTCGTCCTTGTTGTATTCTTTGGTTCCCCGGATGATGGTATCCTGCACCGCTTCTTCCACCACCTGCGCCACTTCGGGCTCGGGCAGCGGAATATTGATGATCAGGCCCTCGCCGTATGCGAGAACATTTTTGTCGCGGCCGCGCGCGGGAATGGCCGCCGCCGTGAGCAGAAGAAATGCTGCGGTCACCCGCAGATAAAGCGCAGCTCGATGAAACATAGCCCCGTGAAGCGCAGCCCAACCAACCAGCCGCTTACCACGAAGACTCTTGTCCCCCATCACGGCCAGCTCCGCTGCTCCTGTTGCAAGAGTTTCTTACGTGAGGTTGGTTACTGTCAACTGGCATCTCGCGAACACCTCACACAGGTTCTCGCGGTTACTCTTCTCGCGGTTACTCTAAGGGCGGCGTGTAGCCAGAGCGGTGTAACCAGGGCGGTGTAAAACAATTCTAAACATTTCTTGCAAGTTCCTTGCAGTTCATAAGTCCTCATTACCTTTAGCCAATTTTCTATGTCTTTTACCGCACAATGCTGTGTTCGACGGCGAATACAGCATTCACTGTATTACACCTCCATGGGATGGTAGTAATATCCCTTGGATTAGGGGTGGGTGGCCACTTACCTGAAAAAGTGTTGGTTGTTCTGCTGGGGCGCCGGGGTTCGTCGCCGTCAACGGGCGTAGCGAGCACCTCGCCTGCCGTTTTCTCAGAGAGCGCGGACGGCATGTCAGACGGCATGTCAAAAGATTGTAAAAAAAATTTTACAAATCCCTTGCACTTCGTTTCTGACGGTAGTAATATTCCGCGCCGGTGGGGGTGGTCGGATCACTGGACCACTCAACCGTAAACTTTTTGGGTCGGGCGCACGAGCTACTAAGCCGTTGTCTTTACGCTTAGCTGCTTCCAACGCGCTCTCGTTTTGGGTGCAGTGGGGAATTCCGTTTTTGCAAAAACTTGTGACCTTGGTCTGAGGAGTGCAGCATGCGTATGTGGGCGCAGTCTCATCTCTTCTGGCAGAAGCCGCCGCGGGTAACCTGCGTCCTCGCCGCCGCTTTCGCGTTAATCTTCTTGATTCTGGGTGCCAGCCAGTCGGTGAGCGCGTTACCGGCCTTCGCCAGGAAGTATGGACTGCGCTGCTCGGCCTGCCACGAGTCGTGGCCCGCCTTGAATAACTTCGGGCTGAGGTTCCGGGACAATGGCTATCAGTTGATGAACGATCGGGATGCTCCCATCTGGCAGAATCCCTCGTACTGGCCGGTGACCTTCCGCATCACGCCCATCTGGCACCGGCTGAGCAGCCTTGACCCGGTGGACCAATCGCCTTCAGGTGTCCAACGCGTCTCGTCGTCCGGCTTTGACCTGAGCGGGCTCGACTTCCATACCGGTGGAACGCTCGAGAAGAACGTGTCGTTCTATGTGCTTCCGTCGTCCGACTCAACGGCATCGTTTCATTTTGAGACCGTCATGGGTCGCCTCGATAACATCCTTGGCACCCCTTGGCTCAATATCAAACTGGGTAAGTTCGAACTTAACAACCTGCTCTCTGAAAAGCGCATCCTGACCCTGACCGGTAACGGCGGTGTCTATCAGACCTATCACTTCATCCCGGTGAATGACGGGAACATCTACGGGCAGATGGGGGACAACCAGCTAGGCATGGAGTACGTAGGGCACTCGCTGGACGATCGAACGCGTGTTTCGGCGGCGCTGCTCAGTTCGAATGACGGGAACGTGGGGCTGGTTACCGGAGCCAACTCCTATAGCGGATTCTTTACTTTCGACCAAGGTATTGATACCGGCAAGCTAGGGGTGGATCGCCTCGGGGTATACGCGTTTGTAGGAGAGGCGGCAACGTACTATCGGACTTCCGGCGGGGTACCCATCCCTGGTTCGGGAATTGGCAACAAGGGATTCAGTCGTGTGGGCTTTACCGGACAATTCTATTTCGGTCCCCACTTTGACGTAAACGTAGTGACACAGCACGGCGAGGATAACGAATATTTCGGGCAGGGTTATGGCAACGCAGTTAACCCAAGCAATGGATCTCCTGGCACCCCCGGGCCTAACTTTCTGCCGGGAACCGTTCTTCCGGCGGGAGCGCGGGCGCCCACCTGGAACGGCGTCACGGTCGAAGCTCGCTACGTGTATAGCCCGCAGATGATTTTCCTCGCCCGGTATGAAGCCGAACGAATGTCGCAACAAGCAAGTTCGACGAACGCGAGTAACCTGGGAAACGTCACCAACTATGTAATCGGCTACCGCTACAACCCGTTTATGACCAGCCGGGCCGGCTTTGCCTATCACGGCGAATTCAACTTGTTCCACCAGGACGGTACCGGGCCTACCAACTTGGCTGGCAACGCCACCAACATAAACACCAGCGAATTGCTGTTTGGATTTGACTTCGACTTCTAAAGAGGGGGATGACTGTGCATACAAATTTACGCAAGTGGTCGCTGTTGTTGAGCGCGGTTGTCGCTCTCTGTTTGTCTACTGCCTCGTACGCCCAACTCACCACATATCAGCAGCAGGAGTGGTTACATTCGCCGGCGGCGTCCAGCCACATTGGCAACCTTACCGGCGCCGCCCGCGCCGCCGCGTTGCCGTATCGCCGGTACTGCGTCGGCTGTCACGGTGAACTGGGAGATGGTAACGGCGAGAATGCGGTGTGGTTTGCTACCCCTATGTACGCCCAGCCGCGCAATTTCCAGTTGGCGATTTTCAAGTGCCGATCCACTCCGACTGGAACTTTGCCCACCGACCAGGATCTCTTCGATACGATTGGCCGGGGGATGGACCGCTCGAATATGCCCCAGTGGAATCCGTTGTCAAAGCAGGAGCGAGCGGATTTGGTTGCGTGGATTAAGCACTACTCGCCGCGCTGGCAGACGGAGAAGGCCGGCACTCCCATTCAAATCCCTCCCGAGCCGGAAATCACGGCAGAGCGGGTCAAGGCCGGACAAGAAGTGTTCGCCAAGATGCAGTGCTACAAGTGCCACGGCGTCCAAGGTATGGCCAATGGCCCCTCGGCCTCTACGCTTACCGACGATCTCAGCCAGCCCATTGCGGCCTTCAACTTCACTGATGGTTCCCGACCGAAGTGCGGAAGCACCGACGTTGATATCTACAGAATCTTTATGACCGGTTTAGACGGCACGCCGATGCCGTCATTCGCCGACAACATCAAGCCTGACGAGGCTTGGGACCTGGTGTTTTATTTGCGCTCGCTGCAGCCGCATAACGCGTTCAACGCCAAAGAAAGGGAGATTGCCCACCAACTGGGGTTGAAACCGGTAAATCCAAATGCACCAACGCAGTGATAGGGAGGGTAACCTTCCGAACTTAGGAGAAAAGCCATGAAGCAACAACGCAACCGTGGGTGGGCTGTGATTGTAGCCACTCTAGTGTTGGTCGGTCTTGGATCATTAATGATTAACCACAAGGCGAGTGCGGCCGCTGAGGGCAAAATTACCGGCACCGTCAAGCTCGACGGCACGCCCCCGCACATGCGGGGTATCGACATGTCAAAGGACCCGTTCTGTGTGAAGGCAAGCGCCAACAACCCCGCCCATTCGGAGAATGTCGTTGTCGGTAAGGGCGGCGGTTTGGAGAATGTTGTGCTCTATATCTCGGAAGGTTTGAGCGCTAGCGAGGCCAACATGAAACCCACTCAAGTCCCTGTGTTCGACCAGAAGAACTGCATGTACACGCCGCACGTGCTGGCCATGGACGTAGGCCAGGAATTCAAGGTGGAGACCAGTGATCAGACGGCTCACAATATCCACCCGGAGCCCAATCCTCTGACTGGCAATATCCCGTGGAACCAGTCGCAGCCGCCGGGGGCTCCGCCCGTCACCAAAAGCTGGAAAACCCCAGAAATGATCCACGTCAAGTGCAACATCCACCCGTGGATGAGTGGCTATTTCGCTGTGGTGAAGGGTCCCTACGCAACCACGGACGAGAATGGTTCCTACACGATCCAGAATGTGCCTCCCGGAAATTACACGGTAACGGCGTGGCAGGAAACCTACGGTACGCAGAATCAGAAGGTGACGGTGGCGGCGGGCGCAGCGGCAACCGCCGATTTCACCTTCAAGGCTAAGTGAGAGTTCTCGGGTAAAGAATCTCGGGTAAAAAATCAATCCGAGAGCTGGCCAATCCGCCCGTTTCCGACACTCCGCAAGGAGCGGTCGAGACCCGGAGACGCTGCGGGCCTTCAGCGATGGCACAGGAGGGTACATGGAAACCGCAATCGGAGTATTTGCTTCGCGTGATCACGCCGAGAGTGCGGTCAGGGAGTTGCGGGGGCGGGGTGTGCCGGAAGAATCCATCGTTTTCCTGACTCGCTCGGAAAACGAAGCCAAATCCATCGCGAAGGAACTCGGCGCGTTTGTGGGAGGCTTCGTCGGGGGCGCCGCCGGGTTGACCACCGGGGTGGTCGCGGCAACGCTGCTTCTTCCCGGGATCGGGACGGTATTCGCGCTAGGGATCGGCGCCGCCGCGCTGCTCACGGGCGCGGGTGCGGGCGCGGGTGCCGGCTCCGCGGTAGGATCGGCGTCAACCCACGAGGCGGACGCGCCGCGCCCCACAGCGGCTGAAAAGTCCTCTGAGGACGTGGCCTTCTTCCAGGAAGTACTCAAAGAAGGGCGTTCGCTGATTGTGGTTCGGACAGAGTCCAAGGAACTGGCGAATTCCGCGTGCTCCGTTCTTGACCGGCTGGGAATGGCGATGGAAGGACGGAGCCCCGTCAAGATGCAAACCACCGCCCGCCAGGTGGGCGGAGTGACCGTCCTGGACATCAGCGGAAGAATTACGGTGGGCGAGGGAAATGTCATTCTCCGCGAGATTGTTCGCGATCTGGCGGCAAAAGGCGCCAAGGCGATCGTGCTGAACCTGGGCGAAGTTCAGTACGTCGACAGTTCTGGTGTCGGAGAGTTGGTCAAGGCGCACACCACGATTCGGAACCAGGGCGGACAATTGAAGCTCACCAATCTGAACAAGCGAGTACATGATTTGCTCGAACTGACCCGGTTGTCCGCCGTTTTCGATATTCAAAAGGACGAGACGAGCGCGATCACATCCTTTGCCGGATCGTCACAAGGGGTGGCATAGCGCATCAGTTTCGCGAGGCGTTCATCGTCAGGTCCGCGGGGAGGGCGAGCAATCCTTCCTGAAAACGGACTCATGGAGACGAGCTGAAACCGGTCAAGGCGAGGACATCATGGCAAAATTCTTTGCGGTCACCATCGTCGTAATCGCGATCCTGTCCGCGATTCCCATCCTGCGACACACCTGGGTGGCGCCGGAAGACATCTCGACTCATGGAGCCCTCATCGATGAGCAGATGTCGGAGACCATGGCCGAGGCCGGGATCGCCTTTCTCGCGGCGCAGTTCGTTCTGGCGTTTTTCGTCTGGAAGTTCTCCAATCCTGGCCCCGATGCAAAGATTAAAAACTTTCCCGGCGGCGCCACAGGTTTGGTGATTGCCGCCTTCCTGGTGGTGGGCATAGAAGTCCTGGCCCTCGGAATCTTCGGGATCAAGGCATGGGCCAACGTGTATCTCACGCCGCCGTCGGCTAACGCCATGCCCATCCAAGTCCAAGCCGGGCAGTTTGCTTTCTACTTCCGCTACCCCGGCCCTGATGGAACGTTCGGCCCGCTGCATCCCGAGCTCATTAATGAGAGCACGCAGAATTACTTTGGTCTCGACCTCGACCATGACCAGGATTCCAAGGATGACATCGTGACCGCCGAGATGGCGATTCCGGTGAACAAGGAAATCCATCTGCTCATGCATTCGAAAGATCTTGGGCATTCTTTCTATGTGCGGGAGTTGCGGGTACAGCAGGACTTTGTTCCCGGATTGGATGTTTCTCTGCACTTCACGGCGACCAAGATCGGCAAGTACGAGATTGTCTGTACCCAGCTTTGTGGCCTGGGACACTACAACATGAAGGCGTACCTGGAGGTAATGTCCCAGCAAGACTTCGATGACTGGCTGAAGAAGGAAGCGGCCATGCAGTAACCTCTTTCCGTCCGCGTTCACGCGCGAGTGGATCAAGACAACTCTTTTGAGGTGAGGAAATGCACGACGTAGCAGCGCACGCGGCGCATCACGCTCCTCCGACAAGTTTCATTCGGAAGCACGTCTTCAGTCTCGACCATAAGGTAATCGGCAAGCAGTATTACGCGCTGGCGCTGCTCGCCGCCATAGTCGGAATGATTCTTTCCTGGCTCATGCGCATCCACCTGGCGTGGACCAACGCCGCGATTTCCGGCCTGCAATTGCTTTCGAAAACCGGCGCTCCGGGCGGGGTGATGACGCCGGAGTACTACCTGCAATTGATGACCATGCATGGCACCATCATGGTCTTTTTTGTGCTCACGACCGCTCCCTTCGCGGCCTTCGGTAATTTCTTCCTGCCCATCCAGGTAGGCGCCGAGGACATGCCCTTCCCGCACTTCAACATGATGTCGTTTTGGGTTACATTTACCGGCTTCGTGGTTTTGATTGCGTCATTCTTCGTGAGCGACGGACCGACCCTGGGTGGCTGGACGCAATACGCCCCGCTCAATGCCGTGGGTTCGGCCGCAGGCCCCGGCCAGGGTACGGGGGTGGTTCTTTGGATGACGTCGATTGCACTGTTTTGTGTTGGCCAGTTGTTGGGCTCATTGAACTTCATCCCCACCACACTCGATCTGCGGGTAAAAGGCATGAGCCTCCTGCGCCTGCCGCTCACCGCATGGGCATGGTTCATTACCTCATGCATGGGGCTGACAGCATTTGCGGTGTTAATGCCGGCATGTATCCTCGCTATTCTCGATCACGTAGCCGGTACCAGCTTTTTCGTTCCGTCAGGCCTGGTCGTCAGCGACCAATTGGTGCCCCACTCCGGAGGCTCGACGCTCCTATGGCAGCACCTCTTCTGGTTCTTTGGACATCCGGAGGTGTACATCGCGATCGTGCCCGGCATCGGCATCGTTTCCCATGTCCTGATCACTAACATGCGCAGACCCATGCTTAGCCAAAGGGTACTCATCTATTCCATGGGATCACTGGCCGTCCTCAGCTACATGGTCTACGGGCATCACATGTTTGTCAGCGGGATGAATCCGTACTCCTCGCTGGCATTCTCTTTCCCCACGCTGGTCATAACCATCCCGTCCACCATCGTGGTGCTGATCTGGACCTTCAGTCTGTATGGCTCTAAGCTGCGTATCAACTCGGCTTCGCTATTTGCATTGGGTTTTATTTCGATGTTCGTCAGCGGTGGCGTGAGCGGCTTCTTCCTGGCTCAGCCCTCGATCGATATCATGCTGCATGCGACTTACTTTGTGGTGGGCCATTTCCACCTCGTCATGGGCGTTGCGGCCATGTTCGGCATCTTTGCCGGAACTTACTTCTGGGCGCCCAAGATGTTCGGACGGATGATGAACGAGACTCTCGGAAAAATTCATTTTTGGCTAAGCTTCGTGGGCGCTTATTGCATCTTCATGCCATTCCACTACCTGGGCATGGCGGGAAATGTGCGCCGCTACTCGACGTTCGTGGATGACTACCTGCAGCCGCTGATTCCGGTGCACCAATTCATCACCGTCGCTGCTCTCGTTACTGGCGCGGCCCAGCTTATCTTTGTCTACAACCTGATTCACAGCCGCTTCTGGGGCAAGCCGGCGCCCGATAACCCGTGGGAAGGCACTTCACTGGAGTGGAGCACGGCTACGCCTCCGCCTTTCGACAATTTTGGCGGTAAGCATCCAGTGGTTTACCACGATCCCTATCAATACGGAGTGCAGAGTTCGGTTGGTGACTACGTCATGCAGGCTTCACCCGAGCAAGTCAAGACGGAACACGATGAGAAGTAACTCGCAAAAATAACTCGTAAACAGCCATCTGAGGGGAGTTTCAGTCGTTATGGCGACTACAATACATCAACCGCCTCGAATCGGTCCGCACCGTTTGCCCGATCAAGGGCACTCGGGAAATGGCGGTCGGAGAAACCTGGTACCTGTGGATGGTGACCCGCGTGTGGCGCTGGACTACTCGCCACCACCGGCTTCGACTGCCATTTGGGTAGTGCTTTTCGCCATTACGATGATGTTTGCTGCCCTCACCAGCGCACTGATCGTTCGTAAAGGTTCGTCGCTCGACTGGAAGACCTTCACGCTGCCGTCGATCCTCTACTTCAATACTCTTTTGCTCCTTGCGAGCAGCGTGACGCTGGAGGTCTCGCGTCGCCGCGTCGCTACCTTCATGGGCGGCATGAAAAGTCAGGTCGGGGGCCCCGCACGCTGGCTCTACGTAACATTATTTCTCGGCCTGCTTTTTGTGGGCGGTCAGTATGTCGCGTGGTCGCAACTGAGGGCCGAGGGGCTCTATCTGGCCACCAATCCGAGCAGCTCTTTTTTCTATTTGCTGACGGCTATACATGCGCTACACGTGCTGGGCGGGTTGGGTGGACTGATCTATGTCATTCGCAAGCTGAGTAAGTCGGCCCTGCTGCGGAGTCAGTTGGTTGCGACTGCGCGTTACTGGCACTTCATGGGCATTCTTTGGCTGTATCTGCTGTTGCTGCTTTGGATGAAACTTTAACCGACTCGACAATTAGGAGGCGCCGTGAGCCAAGCGGACTTGACCATGGAAGGGCACGCCCCAGGTCTTACTGTAGGACCGGCATTTTCGATTCCGACAAAAAAACTGGCGATGTGGCTGTTCATTATCGCCGACACCATGACGTTTGCGGCGTGCCTGGTGGCTTATGGATTTCTGCGCAACGGGACGCCCAACTGGCCCAGACCGTTCCCCGGCATAACCAACGTCGCCCTGATGACTTTCATTCTTCTGACCAGCAGCTTGACCATGCTGATCGGACTGCGCTCCGCTCGGGCGGGGGACAAAGCCGGGGCCTTCCGCTGGACCATGATCACTGCGGCTCTGGGTATTGGTTTCGCCCTGTTGCACGTTCGGGAATGGCTGGAGCTCATTGACCAAGGCATGACGCTCTTTAAGAATCCGTGGGGAACCGCATTGTTCGGGGCGTCATTTTTCAGCATTACGGGCTTGCATCTCACGCACGTCACCTGCGGCGTAATCGCTCTAATCGTTGTGGGTGTGCGCTACAAGGGTGGCCGCTACAATGCCGATGACATCGAGGTTCTGGGCCTTTACTGGCACTTCGTGGATCTGGTTTGGATGTTCGTCGTACCGTTGGTCTACCTTTTGAATCTCGCCCACTAGATCAGGAAGCTTGGGAGCAGAATGCTATGACAACCGCGGAAGCGCATAAGAGTGACGGAATCGGCAAAGACCTGGTCGTCTATGTTTGCCTGTTGGCTCTGGCCGGCTTGCAATTCGTAATTGCCTATCAGAAGATCGATGCATCGCAGATGTTCTGGCGCATGCTGACCGTCTCCTGCGTCGAGGCGGGGCTGGCAATGTTGTTCTTCATGCATCTTTGGTCGGAAAAGCGGACCTTTCTGTGGTTTGTCCTCATCTTTACGATTTCTGTCCTGCTGGGGATGCAATATGGGTGGACCGACTCCTTCCGGATGCTGATCGGCGCGCCATTTTCAAAATGAGTTATGTAAGGGAACGGCGTGGAGGAGAAGAGATGTTAGGAAGAGAGGTCGAAGGACAGATAAGAACAAAGGTGCGAGTCGAGAGACCGTTCCTGCTTGTTGGTATTGCGCTGATTGCGCTGGTCATGCTCGCCGCGCCGCTCCCAGCCTTCTCCCAGAGTTGCGCGCTCTGTTATACGCAGGCGGCGTCCGCTGGCGCTCGAATGATTCAGGCCTTGCGCAGTGGAATTCTGATTCTTATCGTCCCTCCAACCCTTATGTCGGTTGGCATGATTTTCATTGTTTATCGCAAACGCCATCAGTTCAGGCAGGACGCTGACGCAGCTGACTCTGACCACAATTGGTAGAGTTTGGGTTCCGCCACGCTTGAGCGTGGTCTAGTCCCGATGCTTCCGGGAAAGCCCTATCCAGCCTTTCTCGGCGGTATCCAGTAGACCTCTTCCTTGAAGTTCTCTTTCTGAAATCCGATGCGTTTCAGAATGCCCTTGCCGTGCTCGATCATCACCGGATGTCCGCACAGATACGCAATGCTGTTGGCTGCTGTGCATCCCCAGCGGTCGGCATACTTGCGTATCAACTCATCCACGCGGCCGATTTCGCCATTCCAATTCGCATCCTCCCAGGGGCGGCTGATGGTCGGCACGTAGCTGAACCAGGGCGCCTGCTCGGCAAACTTCTCCAGTTCCTCACGGTACCCGAACTCCCAGGAGCGGCTGGCGCCGTGCAGCAGAAACAGGCTGTGCTCGCCGGTGAAGCTGCCTTTCTTCCAATCCGCGAACAATGTCCGCACGTAGCTGACGAACGGCGCCACACCGGTCACGGTGCTGACCATGAGGTGGTTCTTGCGCGCGGGCTGCGAGGTTTCCAAGGTAAAAAGTCCCTTAGCCACCTTGCGCATCAGCACCTCGTCCCCGGGTAGAAGATCGTGCAGCGGAGGGGTGGTCACCCCTTCCGGGACCAATTCGAAAAAGAATTCGAGTTCCCCTTCGTGGGGCGAAGAGGCGATCGAGTACGCCCGCTCCACGCGGCGCGTGTCCCGCTCGACGCCGAGCGTGGCGTATTGCCCCGGCGTGAACCGGAATTCGGCCCCGGGATCAATGCGGATCATCCAGAGGTCGGGCGCGAAATCGACGCGCCTGGTAATACGGGCCCGGTAATGCTTGTCATCCATGGTCCGGTTGCCTTTCATCCAGAAGCGGCTCGCCGGTGCTACGAAACCTTCGATGGTGGCGACCGCGAAACTGACGGAGGAGCAAATCCAACGCCGAACTGACACCCACCTGCATACTTGATTTTCCCAACTTGTTTCGATATTGGGTAGTGGAAAAAAGATTCCGCCGTTGGCCAGCGCCGCTGGGCACAGCTCAATTGCAATCTCAGAACAGCGTAGCTTTGATGGCGAGTTGATGGCAAGTGCGCTGACCCTGCTACAGGGCCAAGCACCGTTTCCGATTGTCAGAGAGAGGCGATGTTACGCCAACCAACTGGGCTAGAGGCCTCAATGCCCTTGCGGCATCTGCCGGGGTTGCTCGAGGGTAAAGTTCACCTCTACGGCAGAGCGGGCAGGAACCGTTACCGGCTTGCTCCAGATTACCGGTTCGGAGAAAATGGGATGGTTCACGCGAACTTGGGTCTTGAGGTCATAGAGGGCGTTCTGGCCAACCACCTTCCATCCCTCATGCCAGGCAACAATTTCGTAATCGCCGGGAGGAACCTGGGTCAACTCGAAGTTACCGTCCCGATCAGTCACCGCATAGTAGGGATGCCGCGCTACCATCATTTCGCCGTTCATCCAGACATGTATGTTGCAGCGCACGCTGACGGCGCCGTCGCGGGTCATGGGATGTGTGAACTCCTGCCCTTCTGCAGTAAAGGGAAAATTGTAATCCGCGCTCCCCGACATTTGCACCGTGTGCAGCAAGGGGTCGCTGCTCTTCACGGTTAAAGTCGCTTGCACCGGCACCAGCAGGACATGAGGTTCGTAACGGCAGCTCTTTTGGTTGAGGAACCGGCGCGTCACGGGTAGATCCATCGCTTTCCCACGGCTAATGTTCCTGAGAAACACAACCGTGTTGGCGACGCCACCGTTCGGGGCGACCAGCAACCGTTCAAGGTCACGGTGCTTCTGACCCTGCGGGTCGCAGATCTCCTGGTCTTTGTTGATATCGTAGGACACCAGGTGAGGCAAGGCCCCCTGCCACCGCACGGTTCCCCGGATCGTTCCTCCGTCTTCGACGGAGATAACCTGGTAACCCGCTTGGCCAGCAGAAAGCTCCGGCGCGAGGCCGATCACGAGCAGTGCAATCATCCGCAACAGGTGCTTCATACACACCACCTTGAAATGGCGTCGCCTGGGGTGGACGACTGGATACAGCACTGACGGGGAACACAGCGACCGCGGAGGGACGCCAAGCGGCTTCCAATGCATTGTTAACTTCGCGGCTCCCCACGAGACCGCTGTTTACCGCTCGACCATAAGGCATATCCCCAAAGCCAAGCAAATAACCAAAGGACAAGGACTGTCGGAAATACGATTGCGCGCGCGTCGATTTCGAAAATGGGCCGCCATGTACTTCGAAAAGTCGAGCATGTTTACTACAGGGCAATCTAGTTAGACTCGGAAAGGAAATCCATGATGGAGCGCCGGAATGAATCGATGAACCGACTCGCCCATGGACTGCAACACGATCTGGCTTAGGGCTTGTATGAATTTCGGGGTATCGTTGAGCCCGGCGCTCATTTCAAATTGCGCGATGCCCAGCCGGCGCGCTTCTTCGCGGGCCGCGTGATCAATTTCCCCCAGCGTTTCCACGTGATCGGAGACGAACGCTACCGGCACGACGCAAACTTCGCGAGCGTGTTCTGCGGCCAGATCGTGCAGCGCGCGGTGCAGGGAAGGCTGCAGCCACTTGCTTGCCCCCACCTTGCTCTGATAGCAAAGCCGGTTCCGGTTGCTCCATCCACCGCGTTGTACCAGGCGCCGTACCGTGTCTTCGATCTGCTGCTGGTAAGGATCGCCCTTCTCTATCACCGAAACTGGCACGCTGTGCGCGCTGAACACAAGCTCCGCCCGCTTCGGCACGGCGAACCGTGCCAGCGCTTCGTCAACTTTTTCAATCACGGCGTCGAGATAGGCCTCGTGCCGGTAGAAATTCTCCACGCAGTGTACGGGCATGTCGTCGTGAAAATGCCTGCGCCACTCATTCAAGCTCGAGCCCGTCGTGGTCGACGAATATTGTGGATACAGCGGCAGCAACACCACTTCGTCGCACTGCGCCGCTCGCAGTTGCCGAATCGCCTCGCTCGTAAACGGGTGCCAGTACCGCATGGCCACAAAGCAGCGGGCATCGATTCCGCGGCTCGAAAGCTCCGCCTCCAGGGCCCGGGCCTGCCGTTCGGTGAAGCGGCGGATGGGCGAACCTCCCCCAATCGTCGCGTAGTGGTGCTGCACCTTGCGCGCTCGCGTCGTCGAAATCAATTTGGCCAGGGGTTTACGCCCGATGCGGGCAAAAGGGAAGTCAATAATATCGGGATCGCAGAAAAGGTTATAAAGAAAAGGTTCGATCTCTTCCAGTTTGCCCGGTCCGCCCAGCTGAAAAAGAACTACACCCAAACGGCGTGATGTGTCCCCAACCGAGGTCGATTTCGTGATCGGAGCCTTCAGCGCGGAATCGGTCGCGAAGCCGTCGGTCATGGTTGAGCGCTTAGCGCAGCGCCAGAAGGCGTTTGGCTCGAAGCCGATGTTCTCCAGCGGAACAGCAGAATCGTGAGCGCTGAAAAGAGCAGCACCGGTGGGATGAGCAAAACGATGATTGCTCCCTGCAAGGCATGAATGACGCCCTTGCCGCCGCCGGCGACAGTCGTGTAACACATGGCACAACTTTGGCCATAGAGGTTATGTGCCGCGCCCAATAGCACCAGCCATAACCCGATAAGCTGAGTGAATACGCGCCGGATCAGTGGTGTTATGAGCTTTCCAGAATCTGGCCGGACGTCCATAATACTCGCTTTCTTTCGAGGCGCTGCGCCGTTGCTAAGAACCAGCGGCGGCACGCATTACTGGGCGCTCTTACTGAACACTTTTATTGAACCAGCGATCGCATATGCGCGAGTCGCGTACTGTCCGCGAAGATAACGGTCATCATAATCAGTATGAAGACCAGTGCCGGAATCAGCGTCACAAAAAGGCTTGGCTGCTCATACCGCAGGTGCATGAAGTAGGCAATAATCAATGCCGCTTTGATAACGGACAAGAACATCAAGACGGTGAGCATGGTCTCCAGGGGCAACTGACGATAGGCGAGAATCACCTCGAGAACCGTCAACCCGAGCAAACCAAACCACACGGAGAAGACGATTTTGTTTCCAGCAGTTTCCGCGTGCTCCATGTCTTGATCCTTTCTACGCTAGGCCGTTTTCGCCGACAGCAAGTAAACCAGCGGGAAGATGAACATCCATACCAAATCGACGAAGTGCCAGTACAGGCCGCTTACTTCCACATCCGCGGCTGAGAACTTTCTCCGCCCGAAGCCGACGGCGATGACCAGCAGATACACGACACCAATGGTGACGTGAAGCATGTGAAGCCCGGTCATGGTAAAGAACGCGGCCCCGAACATAGGCGTGCCCCAGGGATTGTGAAAAGGACGGACGCCCTCTCCGATTAGGCCCAGCCACTCGTGAATATGCAGAACGTCAAAAACCACGCCGCCCAGTGCAGTCGCCACCAGCCATCCTACCGCGCCGCTCACCTTGCCCAAGCTTGAGGCTCGGACGGCCAGAACCATGGCTACGCTGCTGGAGAGTAACACGAAAGTCATAACGGCCGCGTTGGCGATACTCGGCGTCTCGAACGGCCGCGGCCAAGCCGCGGCTGCGAGCCGCAAATAGCCATACGCAAAAATTACGGCTGAGAAGGTGATGGCATCAGAAACGATAAACAACCACATTCCCAGTTTCTTCGAGGGTACGGCGTAAGGCAGCGATCCGCCTCCCCAACTCGGGATATCCTGAGCATCATGAACCGCTGCTACTGAAACTGGACCGTCCAAAGAGGACATGTTCGCGCTCGCTCCGTCGTGAATTTACTGGTCACCGTGCTGCCACAGACCCAACTAACTTTTTGCCGGCTGCCCGGCGGGATCAGTCTGCATGACGTAGTCCTTCCCGTTGTGCACTTCTCCGTATTCATAGGCATCGTGATACACCACGGGATGTTTGCCTCCGAAATTATCAAAAGGTGGTGGAGACGGCACGGTCCACTCCAGAGTCGTGGATTCCCACGGGTTCTCAAGCGCCTTGGGACCCTTGTACATGCTCCAGAAAAGATTGACGAAGAAGATGAACTGGGCTGCGCCTGTGATCAGTGCCGCGATGGTCATGAATTTGTGCACCGGCATCAGGGGTTGCATAAGGTCGTTGACGAAACTCGAGTAGCGGCGAGGCATGCCTTCAAGGCCAATGAAGTGCATCGGCATGAAGATGCAGTAGACGCCAATAAACGTGATCCAGAAATGGATTTTGCCCAACCGTTCATTCATCATGCGGCCAAACATCTTCGGGAACCAGAAGTAGGTGCCCGCGAACATGCCGAAGATGGCCGCCACTCCCATTACCATGTGGAAATGTCCTACTACGAAGTAGGTTCCGTGGAGAAAGATGTCGAGTGAGGGCTGCGCCAGGAACATGCCACCCAAACCGCCGGTCACAAACACCGAGACGAAGCCCAACGCAAACATCATGCAAGTGGTGAAGCGCAGCCTGCCGCCATAGACGGTTCCCAGCCAGAGGAGCGAGACGATGGTGGCAGGTATGGTGATAATCAATGTCGGGATGGAGAACAGGAAGCCGGAATAGGGACTCATCCCGCTGAGGAACATGTGATGTCCCCAGACGGTGAAGCTCAGGAAACCGATGGCCAACAGGCAGGTCACAATTACCTTGTAGCCGAGAACAGGTTTGCGGGCGAAAACCTAGAGCACATGCGAGATAACCCCGAAGCCGGGGACGATTGCGATGTACACCTCGGGATGCCCGAAGAACCAGAACAGGTGTTGCCACAACAATGGTGAACCGCCAGCGTGGTCTTGGAGTTGGCCGTTGACCAACAAGCCAGAAGGCAGGAAGAAACTGGTGCCGGCATTACGGTCAAGGATCAGCAGAACGCACGCCGCAAATAGAACCGCGAAGCTCAACAGGCTAAGGATGGCAGTAATGAGCCAGGCCCAACAGGTCAGCGGCATGCGCATCAGCGTCATGCCCTTGCAGCGCAAGTCCACGGTGGTCGTAATGAAATTTAACGCGCCGAGCAAAGAGCCTATACAAAAAAGCGCTATGGAAACAGCCCAGAGATTCTGCCCCATTCCCTGTCCCGGCCCTGCAAGGTGACCCACGGCGCTGAGCGGGGGATATGCCGTCCAGCCGGAAATCGGGGGACCGTCCGGGACGAACAGCGTGGCGACCAAGGAGCACAGGGCTAAGAACGTCACCCAGAACGAAAGCATGTTCAAGGTGGGGAACGCCATATCTTCGGCGCCAATCTGAATAGGCAGCGCATAGTTGCCGAATCCGGCCTGGGGCGCCGTGGTCAGCACAAAGAAGACCATCAGTGTGCCATGGATTGTCAGCAGCGACAGGTAATACTCCGGTGAAATTACGCCCCCGGGCGCTCCCGCGGGCGAAAGCGCACCCAATCCCCAAACATGAACGTTGGGCCAAACCAGGTGAATACGCACCAGCCATGAAAGGACCATCCCCAGGAACACCGAAGCGATCGCGAGGAAATAGTACTGCTTGCCAATCACTTTGTGATCGAGGCTAAAGATGTACTTGCGGATGAAACCGGTTGGCGCCGTGTGGTGGTGTAGCTGTGCGTCCATGGGCATGTTTACCATCGTGAATTACCTTCCCTGCTCCAGCGCGCCTTGACGGCCGCTGTCGCCCGAAAACATTACTGCAAGCTGGCTTGCTCGACTATCCATTTCTGATAGTCCTCCTCCGACATCACTGCGAGGAAAGCCCGCATAGTGTAGTGGCCGAGACCACAGAGTTGGTTGCAGGAGATTTCGTACCTGCCTATTTTGGTCGGGGTGAAGTGCAGAGGGATCTCCATCCCGGGAACTATGTCTTGCTGAATGCGCATTTCCGGGACATAGAACCCGTGACCCATGTCTTTGGAGTTCAACAGCAGTTCTACAGGCTGGTTCACCGGAACACCCAAATCCACGGTCACGATGTCGTCCTTGGATTCGGGGTCGGATGAACTAATGCCAAAGAAATTCCCTTTGGTTTCATCAATCTTGTTGGTGTGGATGGGGCCGAACTTGCCATCGGGTCCGGGATAGCGGAAGTAGAAGGCAAACTGCCCGGCCAGCACTTGCACCTGCAGAGAGTCAGCCGCCGGCGGAGTGAAGTACATGGCGGCCCAAACCTTCTGCCCCACAAACTCCAGCAAGATAATCTCCGACCCGACGTAAACCAGTGCGAGCACGACCAGCCATTTCGCCCCGCCCGGGAAGATGCGGATGGGACGGGTTTCGCCCTTCCGCTCTCCGTATTTCCAGGCAAAGGCAGCCAGACCCAGCTGGGCGAGGATGAATCCAATGGCTGCGCCGACGAAGGTCTCCACGAACTGATGGTCCATCGCGCCACCATGAGCCGAGGCAACTTCGGGAAACCACCAATGGCGTGAGACAAAGACTGCGACAGAGATAGTGGTGATGATCGTCAGCACTACGGCGAACGCTTTGCCCATGGTTACTATCCCCCGCGCAACGGACTTCGCTGCTACCGGACAAACCACATCAGAGCAAAAATGTAGACCCACAACAGGAACATGAAATGCCAATACCAGGCGGTCACGTCCACCACGATGCGCCGCGCTTCAACCGGCTTACGGAGCAGGGAACCGGTTGCGGCGTAGAGTAACACGAGCAGGCCGCCCATGAGGTGGACGGCGTGAGTAGCGGTGAGCAAATAGACGAAGGAACTGCTGGCGCTCGTTGCCAGGTAAAAGCCGCGCTCGGCCAGCAGACGCCAGGCGATCCACTGGCCGGTCAGAAAGCCGGCGCCAAGCACGACCGTAACTCCGAGCCAGGGGAAGCCTTTTCCCAGGCCGAGAGAAACGCCAGGAATGGAGCGAACTGGAGCTAATGCGGCCTGCCGCGTGATCTGCCGCCGGGCCAATTCTGCTGCAACACTGCTGAGCAAGAGCAACCCGGTGTTCACCAGAAGCAGCGCAACCGGCAGAGTGACTGGAGTCCAATCACGAACATAGGTATGGCTTTTTTCGTCAAGCGTTGGCAGGCCCTGACGCACGATATAGGCGCTGGTGAAAGCAACAAACAGCATTACGATGGGAGCGATGGCCACGGCCAGTCCCAGGCGGGCGCGCCGCAGACGAGCCCCATAGTCGGGAAAGCCATCACCGCGTCTACCGTCGCCACCACCACCATAAACGGGAGGAAGAGAGCTGCCCCCCTGCTTACCCGTTTGGGGCACGTGCACCGTTACCGGAGGACTCAGAGTTGCCATGGCCTAAGCGGAATTGAAGGTGAAGTTGACTGTCCTTGTGCCGGACTTTTTAACCCAAGTGGGAAATAGTGTACTATACTTTTCCGGTCGCAAGGTGGGGCGCATCCCGAGTCTTACTGTGGGAAGATTTGGGGTCCAACACAGGGGGGACAAGTACAGATGGCAGACGACTCACCCAAGAGCGTCGTGAATGGCCTGCTCGGACATCTTCCGCCTTGGCCGAGAAAGCAGCTCAGCAACTCGCTCATAGCGATGGAGCAGGCCTGCCGAAAACGCGAAGGCCTGCCGCTACTCAGCGATGCAGATATTGAGGCGTTGAAGGCTGGCCAGCCCATGCCGTGGGAGACAGGCAATGTGGCCTCAGCGCCAGCCTCAACGGGCTCCCCACCGACTCCGCCGCCAGTTGCTCCCGCGGCGGCACCGGCATCCCCCGCTGCGGCGGCGGCCCCTAGCGCAGCCAGTGGTGCGATCAGCGAGGAAGTCGCAAAGTGGGTTGCGGCCGGAAAGAAGTGGAGTAAATCCAGCATCGCAGCGGAACAGGCACATCGCGGTCGCAAAGGTTTGCCGGCACTCAACGATGCTGAAATTACGGCCCTGCTCGGCGAACCACTCACGCCAGCGGCTCCGGCAGCGACTGCTCCGGCGGCTGCTCCGAGTGCTCCGGCGGCGACCGCAGCCTCTTCTCCTCGACCTGCGGCAGCGGCGGCAACTGTAACTGCTTCCGCGGCTGCTTCCGTAGCACGCGGCGGCGACGCGACCAAATACGTTGGTACACCGGCGGTGGGGACCTCCAAAGCAGTGGCGGGCGCAGGAGTAGCCTCTGTCGGTCCGGAAGACAATGAGATCAATCGGCAACGCCGGCGATTGGTGTGGAGTACGGTAACCGCCTTCCTCGCCGCGTGGTTCATCGCGTTCTTCCGCTTTTTCCTGCCGCGCACTCTATTCGAGCCCGCGACCAGCTTCAAAATCGGCTATCCCGAGGATTACGGCCTGGGAGTGGACACCAAGTTTCAGCAGAAGTACCGCATCTGGGTGGACCGCACACCCGATCGCTTGTTCGTGATTTACGCGCGTTGCACGCATCTGGGCTGTACGCCGGACTGGAAAGCCAGCGAAAACAAATTTAAATGCCCGTGCCACGGCAGTGGCTACGACAGCGAAGGTATCAACTTTGAGGGTCCGGCGCCGCGTCCCATGGACCGGGCCCGCGTTGAGAAATCTCCAGACGGTCAGATCCTGGTAGATGTGTCGCGACTCTACCAGTGGCCGAAGGGGCAGCCTAGCCAGTTCAATGATGATGGATCTTACTTGCCCTTGTAATTGGAGTGCTGTGAGTTCTGATCAGAGGGAATGATGCCTGAAGAAAATGGGAACGGAAAGAACGGCAAAGAAGTTGGCCTGCTTGAACGATTGAAGTCCGGCCTGCAAAAGGATGTTCAATCCTTAAGGGCCGATCTGCCGACCAAAGCGAAGGAACAGATCGAGGGGCTCAAGAAACCAACCAAGACCGAGGTTTACACCTCGATCTTCCGCCACAAGCACGATGACACGCCGCGCAACCGGGCTCTGGGCGTGCTTTCCAACGTCTTCCTGCATCTACATCCGGCAAAGATCAATCGCGACGCCGTGCGCTACAGTTTCACCTGGGGCATGGGTGGAATCACGTTTTATTTGTTCATCGTGCTCACCTTGACCGGTGTGCTGCTGATGTTTTACTACCATCCGACGAAACTCCAGGCGTTTCGCGACGTGCTCTATCTGGAGCACGATGTGCCCTTCGGCAAGATCCTGCGCAACATGCACCGCTGGGCTGCCCACCTCATGGTGATTACGGTGTGGTTGCACATGTTTCGCGTCTTCCTGACCGGCTCCTATAAGGCGCCGCGTCAGTTCAACTGGAACATTGGCGTGCTGCTGCTGGTCCTCACGTTACTGCTTTCGTTCACCGGTTACCTGCTTCCGGACGATCAGCTCGGGTTCTGGGCGGTCACCGTCGGCACCAACATGGCTCGCGCCACGCCGCTGCTCGGACACGAAGGGCCGTTCGGCAAAATGTTGGGAATGACGCCGTACAACGATGTGCGCTTCGGCCTGCTGGGCGGCTCCATCGTAGATGCGAATGCCTTGCTGCGTTCCTACATCTGGCATTGCATCGGGATTCCGATCGTGGCTTCCGTACTGATGATCGTTCACTTCTGGCGCGTGCGGAAGGATGGCGGTATCTCCGGCCCGGGGTCGGTGGTGCTCGCGTCGGAAGATAAAGCGCAGCGTGGCCCAAGGCACGCCTGAAGCCGTGGTCACTCCTGCTTTACTGTAGCGGTCAGGAGCATTTTATGGATTGGCGACAACTTTGGGAGATCTGTTCCGCGCCCGACAACGTACCCATCGTGGCTCTGATTCCGCTGCTGGCCTTTTATTGCTACCTGGCATGGAAGCAGGCGAAGGGCAACGACGAACTGATTGCGGAGTTGGAAACCAATCCCGCGATGGCGAAGACCCGTTATCGCAAGACTTGGCCGTTCGAGCCGGGGTGGCAGAAGGAAGTACATGTGTGGCCGTTCCTGCTGCGCATTGAATTTCTCGCTGCCATCATCGTGACCATCGTCTTGATGATCTGGTCCGTTACCCTGAACGCACCGCTGGAGGAACCGTCGAATCCGAACCTGACCATGAATCCGGCGAAGGCACCATGGTACTTCCTGGGGTTGCAGGAAATGCTGGTGTACTTTGACCCATGGATTGCCGGCGTCGTGATGCCCACGCTGATCATCGTTGGGTTAATGGTAATTCCCTACATCGACACCAATCCGCTGGGCAACGGCTATTACACCTGGAAGCAGCGCAAGTTTGCCATCGGCTCGTTTCTGTTTGGCTTCATCATTCTCTGGGTCGCGATGATCATCATCGGCACGTTCATACGGGGACCGGGCTGGCAGTGGTTCTGGCCGGGACAAACCTGGGACCACAGCCGGCTGATTTACGAGGTGAACCGCGATCTGCCCGATCTTTTCGGGATCACCTCCAACTTAGGCAAGGCCATTTTCGGGGCCATGGTTGTAGGAGGTTATTACCTGGCCGGCGGGTTCCTCATCCATGCGCTGTTCCGGCGTTACAACCCGAAGGATTATCAGCGCATGAGCCTGTTGCAGTACTCCATCATGGTGTTCTTCCTGCTCACCATGGTGGGACTGCCGGTCAAGATGATGTTGCGGCTCGCATTCAACATCAAGTACGTGTGGATTACGCCTTGGTTCAACGTGTAATTGGTTTAACGTGTAAATGGTCGTGAGCGTGGACGTCTTGGGCGCGCCGGCGCTAGAAACCAACGACCAACGACTAACGACCAGCGACTAATCGGAGGCTGTAGTGCCCGAACAACCAATCCGCAAGCAAGATCCGGTTGTGAACAAGTCCTTTGCGATGCTCTACGTCGTGTCCATGCTCATCCTCATGGCCACGCTGTTCTGGGCGCTGTGGGACGAAGACTACGGCCAGCGTCCCTGGAAGGCCTTTCAGCAAGAGTGGAAGCAGCGCTACGGCGCCTTCCTGAAGACAGCCGAGTCAAAATCCGCGGAGTCCGAAAAGAACGTCGAACAGGGCGCCGAGTACCAGCAAATCGATCAGGCTTACCAGCAGGCTTATCAAGCTGCCAAGCCTCGCCGGGATGACCTGCAGAAACAGATCCTTGATTTGAACGGCAAAATTCTGGCGGTGCAGAACGTCTTCGTCGACAAACGCGCTTATGTGAATGCTCTCACCTACCGGATCGAGACCGACACGAGCGCCTCGGGCAAGGAAAGCAAGCGGAAGAAACTCGAAGACTACAAGAAGGAAACCTGGTCGGTCGAATATCCCGACGGTCACAGGGAGAAATATGATTTCTCTCAGCTGGTCGAAAAGTACAACGCGCTTAAAGACGAACGCACCAAGTTAAGCGCGGAGCTGGGCGAGGTGCTCAAGCCGGTGACCGAAGCCAGCACCAAGGTGTCAGCGTACATTAACCAGCAGATGGTCGAGCTCACACCGGTACAAATCGAAGGTCTGAAGAGGAAGACCGCGGAGTGGGAACCAAAGATCGTGCAGATTAACGTGGCGGACGCCAACATCGTTGACCGCTGCGAATCCTGCCACATGGGAATCCGCGAGCCGCTCGCGTTGACGGTGGCTTCGATGGCGCTCCCGGGCAAGAAGCCCGACGAGTATGCACGCGCTTTCACCAGCCATCCTGAACCCGCTTTACTGAAGACGCATGATCCGGAGAAGTTCGGCTGCTCTCCCTGCCACCAGGGCAATGGCCGGGCCACCACCAGCGTCGAGAAGGCGCACGGAACTTACGAGCATTGGTTGTGGCCGCTCTTCCCCAAGGAAAACACGGAAGCCGGCTGTCAGACCTGCCACGCCGCGGATATGCTGCTGGTGAGCAACGACGTGGGCTCGACGATCAGCGCGGGCAAGGACTTGTACCGCCAACGGGGCTGCCTCGGCTGCCATCGCTATGAAGGCTACGACAAAGAACCGGACGAGCTGAACTCTGTCAGCCAGGAGATCAAGCAACTGGAAGGGGAAAAGATCCAGAACATCAAGCAGGCGGCTTACTTGATGAAGCAGGCCGATGCCGCGGAAACCAACGAAGAAGCGGTACAGCTGAACGACAAAGCCGTGGCACTGAAGGTGGCCAACAGCAAGGCTGACGCCCGCATCGCGCAACTGGAGCGGCAGACGAAAAGTCTGTTGCAGGACGTCAAGAAGGTGGGGCCCAATCTCAAGGACGTCCGGCTCAAGCTCAACAAGAACTGGATTCCTGTCTGGCTGAAGAAGCCGACCGACTTCCGGCCCACCACGCGGATGCCGAACTTCCGCCTCAATGACGGCCAGATCCGGGCCATCTCAGCCTATCTGTGGCAGTCGGCGCTGACCGACCCACAGCCCCAGCACAAACCGGGCGACGCCGCGCACGGCAAGGAACTGTTTGAGACGCGCGGCTGTCTGGCCTGCCATTCCATCGGCGAAGGCGATCAGATACAGGGTGGAACGTTCGCCGCCAATCTTACCCGGGTCGGGGAGAAAGCCAATTATGACTATCTCGTGCGCTGGGTGCATAATGCGCGCGAGCGCACCCGTCCCTATTGTCCGTACGAAAAGAAAGACATTGGCCCCGAAGATTATGCGAAGAAGGGGCTGCCTTTTATCTTCGACCTGCAACACAGCAAATGCCCGAACGATGGCCACGAACTGCAGGTGCAAAACATGACGGTGATGCCCAGCCTGCGCCTTAGCGTCGAGGACGCGCAGGACATCGCGACGTTTTTGATCGCGCAGAAAAAGCAGGAGCCCAGCTCTTACGCCGACGCTTCCTTCATGGATGACCCGGCGCTGAAGGATCAAGGCAAGAGGTGGATTCGTCACTTCGGCTGCGCGGGCTGCCATGAAATCGCCGGCTTGGAGGAAGAAGGCCGCGTCGGAACCGAGTTGACGTTCGAGGGCAGCAAGCCGCTTGAGCGTCTCGACTTCGCCCTTTTCACCGAGGCCGCGCAGCGTGGCGGCAAGAATGCAGAACCGATTACCAACCCGGAAGACCTGGCACGATTGCCTGACGGCCCCGCGCACGGTCCCTGGTACGACCACAAGGGCTTCTTTGAGCATAAATTGGCTGAGCCCAATGTCTACGATCAAGGCAAGATCAAGAGCGAAGAAGAAAAGCTGCGGATGCCCAACCTGCACTTGACCAAGGAACAGGTGCGAGACCTCACTACCTTCCTGATGGGCAGCCAGGAGAGCGCTCTGCCCGCCAATTATCAGTACCGGCCGCTCGATTATCGCCGCGACATTCAGGAAGGCTGGTGGGTTGTCAGAAAATACAACTGCATGGGTTGCCATCAGTTCATTCCCGGCCAGCAGACTGTGCTGATGGGGATGAAACGCTACCAGGATGCCCAGGAAATGCTGCCTCCCAAGCTCCTGACCGAAGGGGCCAGGGTCGATCCCCAGTGGCTCCTGCGCTTCCTCACCAACCCGGCACTGAGCGACACAGACACGAATCGCAATGGCGTGCGGACCTACCTGCAAGTGCACATGCCCACTTTCTCCTTTTCCGAGAATGAACTGGGCAAGCTGGTGCGCTTCTTCCAGGCGCTTTCGCGGCAGCCTTTTCCGTATATACCGGAGCAGATTCCTACGCTGACGGCGAAGGAAACCGACATGGCGCGCAGCCTGTTCAGCAGTACGGCAGCCCCCTGCCTGACCTGCCACGCGACCGGCGATGCGCAGCACGACAAGACCGCTGTCGCTCCTAATCTCCTCCTGGTGCGGGGGCGCCTGAAGCCTGATTGGGTGGAGCGCTGGATCATCGATCCGCAAGCGATTAGCCCGGGCACTTCCATGCCTTCAGACCTGTTCCGGCGCGAGAATAATCGTTGGGTATTCGCCGGCCCCACCCCGCCCTCGTTCCAAGGGTATGATAAGGACCACACCAAGTTGCTGGTGGATTACATGTTCCAGCTGACGCCCGAAGAACAAAGGCGGGCGATTGCGGCTAAAGGTCGCCCGCAGGCCTCGACTCAGCCGTCGCGCAGCATCAAACAAGGCGCCAGTTCATCGGATCCGCACCGGGCAGCTAGCGCCGGTGGTTCGCAGTAAAGCGCAGGATTTTGTAATACGAGCACAAGTCGTTCGTCACGGCAATACCAAAACCCGAGGAGGAAGTATTCGAATGCGCACTAAGCAAATGCTACTAGCTCTTTTGACGCTGTTCCTCTGTTCGTCACTGATGTTCGCTGGAACGGTTAGCGGCAACGTGACCTACACCGGCACGCCCGACAGACAAAAGCCCATCGATATGGGCAAAGAACCGTCCTGCGCCAAGCAGCATGCCAAACCCGTGACTTTCGAATCGGTTGTGACCGGGCCCAAGAATGCATTGGAAAACGTGGTGGTGTACGTTTCGTCCGGGGCCCCTGATGAAGGTCAGGTTCCGGCGCAGGCGGTCACCTTCGAGCAGAAAGGCTGCCAGTATCTGCCGCACGTGATGGTCATGCACACCAACCAGGAACTCAAGATCACCAACGAGGACCAAGCTACCCATAACATTCACCCGCTGGCCAAAGTGAACCGCGAGTGGAATAAGTCCCAGGCGCCCGGCGCCGCGCCAATTGTCGAGAAATTCGCTAGAGAAGAATTTATCTCGGTGAAGTGCAACGTTCATCCCTGGATGCACGGCTACTTCGTGGTGCTTAAGACGTCGCACTACGACGTAAGCAAGGGTGCCGGAGACTTCAAGCTGCCCAACCTGCCTCCCGGCAAGTACACCATCACTGCCTGGCATGAGGAATACGGCACTCAGACTGCCGACGTCACCATTACCGGCAACGAAACCAAGAATGTCAACTTCACTTTCAAGGCGACGGCGAACTGACGCACCGGCGGCGGAGATCAATCCCTCCGCCGCATGCGTCCTTAGGCAGGGTAAGCGGAGCCCGCATTGAATCTGACCGCAATTGGTCACAGAGAGCATGGCAACCATTTACAGAACGATGCTGCTCAGCCCGACGGACCGCTTCACTTCCAAACTCCGGGACTATTACACCCTGACCAAGCCTGAAGTGAACCTGCTGATTCTTATGACCACGTCGGCGGGTTACTATCTTGCCTCTCGTGGACCTTTCAGGATTGTTGGCCTGGTGAACACACTGGTCGGTACGCTCCTGGTCGCCAGCGGTACCGCAACCCTGAATCAGTGGATGGAACGGGTTTGGGACGGCCAGATGCGCCGCACCGCCAGCCGGCCGCTGCCTTCGGGCAGGCTCAGTGCTCGCGCGGCGTTTCTGTTTGGGATTCTGCTGAGCCTCGCCGGAGGCCTGTACCTGGCGGTTGCGGTGAACGGGCTAGCAGCCCTGCTTGCGATCTCCACGCTGCTTTCGTATCTCCTTATTTATACTCCATTGAAGCGGAAGACGCCGCTGTGCACGCTGCTCGGCGCGTTTCCGGGTGCCATGCCCGCGTTGATCGGATGGGCGGGTGCCTCGGCAAGTATCGAGCGGCACGCCTGGTTTCTCTTCGCCATTCTCTTTCTATGGCAGTTCCCGCATTTCCTGGCGATTGCCTTGATGTACCGCGAGGACTACACCCGGGCTGGCTACAAGATGCTGCCCCAGTTTGATCTCGATTCCCGCTTCACGCGGGCCGAGATTATTGCCTTCACTGTACTCCTGATAGTTACTACCATGCTTCCGCTGGTCGATCACGGAGGTCCGATATATCTGAGTGGCATGTTCCTGGCGGGTGTGTTCCTGCTCTATCACGTAACTAAGTTGGCGAGATCAAATTCGAGATCAAATTCGATAGTCTTGGCCAGCCGCGTCTTGCATGCCTCCGTTATCTATCTGCCTATAGTTCTTGGGATGATCATCGCCCGTAAGGGCTGAAGATCTCGGTTGGCTGGCTGTTACGTCTCCTTCGGCGGCAACGTCAGGCCAAACACCGAAATCTGCCCCTGCCCAGCTACATTCACAACCGCTTCCCCGGGCGTCGGCAAATACAAGGTCTTGCAATGCTCGCAGCGGTAGACCTCGGCATCCAGTCCCCAGGCCTTTTCCGCATCCCCGCAATCTTGCTCGATCAGATCGACGCTATAAAACCAGCGCTTCAAATGGCCGCCGCAAAACTTGCCCTTCTCGTTTTTCTCGTTGCAGGCGCGCTGCCCGGCCTTCTTGATCTTGACCTTGTGATGGGGGAGTTGCGGAGCAGTTTGCATACCCGGAGTGGTGATTGCGGCAGCGGGCGAACGACCTACTGCGGTCTTTGTTTTCGCTTTCGAACGCCCCCTAAGCTCCAGATATGCATTGAGGAATAGAATGCCGGAAAGTGGCAGAAGAATCAGGCTCATGAACAGGCCGTCGACAGTGCCGACACCGCCATGCAGAACGATCCATGCTATGCCCAGCAGAGGGACAATCCCAAGTACGACCGAAAGCACCAGCATCATAGGCTTGCGAGTTCCTTTGTGGCGCCGGCGTCTTGCCGGCCGTCCCGGGGGCATTCAGCAGGATCGCGTCTCCCCCCATTTTCATGCTTGAGCTTAAGCATGCTCCTGCTTTGCTGCCGCCGCGCGCTCCCGCTCCAGGCGGCGGATGGTCGCGCGCAGCCAATTCCCTAAGGCCGCCTCCAACTCTAGCTGATGGTCCCGCAGCATGTCCACGGTCTCCCCCTCTGGATTCAGGGGAATATGGTGACACGGCACGCCTTCACTTTGGGCGTTCTTGGGAACGAAGTCGGTGAGGAAGCATTCGTTGCACGGATGCGGCATCGTCGGCTCGCTGAAATTGAGGCAGGTGAGTGAATCCTGGAAGCTCCTCGTGGGCGTCTGGGGAGTGCGCACCGAACGTCCATAGCCTCCCTGCTCCAGGAATGCGAGCTCGAACTTAAGAGCTTCAAGAATGTCGCGCTTATCCTTCGACATGGTATGCCTCCACCCGGCAGTCTCCCACCAAACAATGGCCGCTCCGCCCGTGCGTCCATTTTCGACACCCAATATATCAAAAACGACCAAGACTTTGGCCGCAAAGAAACGCGAAAAGTCCGCGAAAAATGGCTGGTCGCTGATCCCTTGCGATCGCTTCGATGACCGGCGGTCGGGCTCGTCTTTGGCTTAGAGAGGCTCAGATGGGTAGTGAGCTACTTTCATTCACCCGCCTATCGAATGGATTCGCGCGCAAGCTGGAAAATCATGCGGCTGCGACGGTGCTAAACTATTTCGCTTATAATTTCATCAAGATTTACCGCACCCTTCGCGTGTCCCTGGCGATTGCCGCTGGTGTCACAGATCGGCTTTGGAGTGTGGAAGATTTGGTCGCACTTTGGGAAGCCTACGAACTGCGGAGGGCGGAAAGAGAAGTAGCTTGAGGAAATTCCTGTGATTCGCCTGCCGATACTTAAAGACGAGTTGAACTTTCCGGAAAAACTCTTGCCTGATTTGGAATCAAGGCCGGACTTGGGGCATTTGGCAATTGAGATCAAAAAGCGGATTGTGAAAATCCGTCAGGAGATTCGCGCTTTAGAGCGTGAAAATTCAAAGTAGCCCACTACCCTCAGATGGGTAATGGTCAAGTTTGGATTTACACAGTCTCGCTTTAGCATCCCGTCTGTGGCATGATTGGGATGCAATGACTATCGGCAAAGGCAAGCGTCCCCGCGATCCAAACCAACTCGCTGCTTGGACTGTAGCAGTTTCTACAGGCCAGATTCCAGATCCAGAACCGGACGTTCCCAAAGTAAGCGCCCAACCTGCCAATATCTCCGAGTATATGGCCGCCATCGGGCGCAAGGGCGGTCAGATCGGCGGAAAACGTCGCTTGACGACCATGACAAAAGCCCAGCGCGTCAAGGTTGCAAAGAAAGCCGCTAAGGCGCGGTGGGGGAAACAGCCTAATAAGCAACCGTGAACATACCCGCTGGGCCGTTGTAAATCAAAATGCATCTCGACAACACATCTCTTCCCAGCAAGCCGTGAAAACCCTGTGCTTGAAGGAATTGAGCACATATTACGGGTATATTCGGTACTACGAGCGGAAAGTGCGTTGGATGACTACCGGGGATCAGTAGGCTAATGTCGTATTGATCTTGATTTTGAGGCTGAGTACCTGTAGTTGGGGTATTTACAGTGGCGATTCCCGTCGGCGTCAAACCAAGAGATTGCAAAACTGATGGGTCAATGCAGGTGTGGCTGGCCCCAGTATCCACGAGCAGGCGTACTGAGATCGCATTGGGAACAGGTTGTTGCAAAGCGGTCAGCGCGACCCTGCGAGCATGGCTCACGGCAATTATTGCATTGGCGACCAATCCCTGATTAGGGGTCAATTGGAGATTAAAATACGGCAACTTGTTGTCCTATCGCACGGGAATGCAGGGATCAGCAAAACGAGAAATGAATTGCACTTGCTCAACGCAATGAATTTGTTTCACAAGAAAAGGCTCCAGTTTGAATTTTGCATAGCCTTCCTTGATCGCATCTTCGTAGCTGGTGTAGACATCAACAACTTGATCCCCGTGGATCAGAACAAACTTTCCTTCGCTGTCTTTCAACTCCGGGAGTTTGCTCTTGTAGGTGGCAAGTTCTTTTTCCAAGGCCATAAACGCTCTCCCGATACACTTCGGCGCGGATTATCTCTCTAACGGCAGTATAGAGCAACAGTTAATTTTCTGGCCATCCGGAAGGCCCTGTACTTTTTCGCCCCTTAGTGCATTTTAATCTTGACATGCTAAAGCGGCTGTAGTATAAGGTAAGTATGAACTGTTTAGACAATACGACCCGCGCCAAGGTCATCGGATGCTTGATTGAAGGCTGTTCCGTTCGCGCCACGGTTCGTATGACCGAAGTTTCAAAACCCACAATTCTTAAACTGTTGTCCGATCTGGGAACGGCGTGCGCTGCCTACCATGACCGCTACGTCCGCAACCTTCGGGTGCGTCGTCTACAGGCCGACGAAATTTGGCAATTCGTTGGAGCCAAGGCAAAGAACGCCAGCCCGGAAAAGAAGCAAGAGGGATGGGGCGATGTTTGGACGTGGGTTGGAATTGATGCCGATACCAAACTGGTTGTCTCGTACCTCGTAGGCGGACGGGATGCGGGATGGGCGTACGACTTCATGCAAGATTGCGCCAGCCGAATCACTGGCCGCGTACAGGTCACTACAGATGGCCATAGGGCTTACCTTGAGGCAGTCGAAGGCGCGTTCGGGATGGAGTGTGACTACGCTCAGTTGCAGAAGATTTACGGCGCTTCGATGGAGAAGGAAACCCGCTATTCACCCGCTCGCTGCATCGGCTGCGACATGAAAGTTGTCAGCGGCAACCCAGACCCAAAGCATGTAAGCACCAGCTACGTAGAGCGCCAGAATTTAACGATGCGGATGCACATGCGCCGTTTCACTCGCCTGACGAATGCCTTTAGCAAGAAGGTTGACAATCACGCGCACTCTGTGGCCCTGCATTACATGTTCTATAACTTCTGTCGTATTCACCAGACGTTACGCGTCACCCCGGCAATGCAAGCGGGATTATCCGACCACGTTTGGAGCCTTGAGGAATTGTGCGCGATTCTGCCGAAACCGACCGTCAAAGCTTCCACGATTGAAAGTGAGATGGTCCGCAAGGCGCTAAGCGAGAGCGCCTAAGCGGTACGCTCTTTTGCCTTAAGTGCTCTCACTTGGCCAGAAAACATCTCAACCTTCCCGGCAAACCGCGAAAGCGCCTGCATTCTCCCATTATCAAACGTATCTGCATCTGTAAATGCGGAAAATAGAATAGCAATCTCTTGATCTAGTGTTTCTAATGCCGTTTCCCACACACGCGAACTCGCAATTTCTATTTGTTGCCGTTGCCGATTCTTGTCTATGATGAACACGTCAGTCGGACCGCCTACGTATTTTCCGTCATACGTTTTGCCCTGCAAGATGAAGTACATTCCCAAAACGCTAGTTTGCCACACGCTCAACTGCCCCATTCGCAGATACAAGCCGCGTAGGTATCTCGCCAGCGGAGAATCGCCCCACCCAATCACTTCACAGCGCGGCACTAGTAAAACTTTTGCCGCACTAGAAGACAACAGGATCGGTTCTTCCGCTTCCGTCCATGCTCCGAACAGCATTCCCCAAAATTCCTTCTTGTCGATGTGAGCATCCTTTAAGACGGACGCTAGAGTATCTTCGATGTCTGCGCGGATTACCGTTGTGTCTTGCTTGAATCGCTTCGCCAGTTCCTCGTTAACGCGACGCGCCGTGTCTGGCGAACCTGAATATCCCCATATCGCCAGACCATTGCTCCACCGTAATTCCCTTAATTTGCATTCCTGATATGTGTGCAAATCGCTAGTGAATTGTCGGTCCGCTGCGATCACAAGGCCGTCCCGGCAAACAAAACCAGTGGCCATCGTCATGGCTTGAGAACTCCTTGAAAGCCGCTGCCGTTTAGATGATTGCCGGAAGATTCGCGGAAGAACGCGAAGCGGCCTACGAACTAGCATCCTAGCATCCCCCCTGTGCAAATTGAAACTTGCCCACTACCCTCAGATGGGCTTAGATGAAAATCCCAAACGTATACGGTATACTCACGGGCATGTCTGCTGAAGCGGCCGACGCGAAACCCGCCGGGATGGTGCCCGACGAGCTCAAGTTCGAGCCCAAATCCAAGGGCCTCTTGACTCCTCGAAAGAAGAAACCGAAGGAGTTGGCGGTTATTACGGAGTGTTGCACGGGCTGCGCGGGCTCCCCGGCCTGCGTGGAATATTGCCCCGTGGAAGACTGCATGTTCTGGGTTCCGGACGAAGATCATCCGCCGTTCGGCAGAATCCAGATCGACCCGATCCTTTGCATAGGGTGCAAGAAGTGCCTCAGCAAGGGTCCAGACGGATGTTTCCTCGACGGCTGTCCGTGGGACGCGATTGTTATGGTGGACACGGTCGAAGTGGAAAAAGAAGTCGGCGTAATGCCGATCTGAGGGCAGCTATTAGCTCTTAGCTTTTGGCTCTTAGCACGTACAAGTTTCGCTGAACACCATCCGCTGGCCGTCATCGCTGACCAACTCCTTATTTCATCCTCTGACGTATCGCCGCCTCTGTTCCTAGCGCTTGCTGCCGCACGTGATCGGGGATGTCGGGCAACTCTCGTTCATAGGGAAGAACTGCGGCAATGTCATCGGGCTGTCCGACGAGGTAGAGCGCGCGCAACGCTTCCCAGACCTGCTCAGTGGACGGGTCGATCGTCGCGATGAGGTCTCCCTGCTTCACCTGCTGCCCAACCTGCGCAGAGAGTGTGCGCAGACGTCCGGTGATTGGGGAACGCATTTCAGTAGTGTGTTTGGCGTCGACGTTTCCGCTAACCTGATTCCCACTAATCTGGAGCTTAGCGACGACTCCACCCTGGTGGATGCTGGCGCCGATCATGCTGGTATCCGTTATCTGTCCGGCGGCGGGTGCGATCACCTTGGCCGGCTGCAGAAGTTCAACGATCTGGGGTCTCCCGGTTGCGTCTCCGAAGCGGACCAGCGAAAGCGCGGCGTTGCCCCGCACCATGAGGGAAGGATCGGCGAGCATTCTCAGCAGAGCTTCATGGAATCCGGCGCCGGATGTGTCCTGCCCCATCACCCAGGCGTCAGTGTTGCGTACCTCTTCGACCGGGTGTGAGGCCAGGCGGATAGCATCGGGATACCAGCGGGTGACGCTCGGGTCGTGGCGGCTCATGCGCTCGCCGAGCTGCACCAGCGCGTGCTGAATGTGCCGGGGATGGTTCTCGTCTTGCAGGTACTCGGCCAGTTGTTTATCGGAGAGCTGGCGGCCGAACCATGTGTTCCACCAGAACAGGAACGGCATGAGCACGATCAGCCACGCGGTCAGGAAGAAGAGCAGCCGGTTGCGCGTGGACATGCGAGGACGCGGCTTGGCTGGAGGGCTGGGGCTCTTGCTTGCATCGGAGGAAGATTGCGGAGTTGCATCGGGGAGAACGGGCATGGGATCACGGAAATATAGCAGAAAGCGGGTTTCGCAGAAGCCGCAGAGAAGCAATCTCTTCGCGATCTCGGCGGCGGTTTAGGCCTTTCCGATCATTACTTCACCACATCCGCATCGAGCACGCGGTCCTGCTCCAGATAGTGGGAGACGGCGTATTGCGCCAGAAGCGGCGTCTGGAGCCGGATCTCAGCGCCGATCCATTCCCCTTTGCTATGGGGCCCGTCGAGCGGATGATTGCAACGTCCGCCACTGCCGAACTGCGGGCCGAAATCGGCGCTCTGGATCTGGTCAAACTGTTTCAGATCGCGCCAGGCTTCATCGCCCGCCGTGCCAGAAACGTCAATCTTTAATCTGACGATTGCCATAGACGAAACCATTCACCTTCGAGACTCGTCCTTGGTTCTTCAAGTAACTTCGTGCCTTATGTGTGTACTACCGCCAGGATCGAGTTAGATAGTCGGCCAGCGATAGCGATATCAGGATCGCAAGAAAGAAGAAGCCGGAGATAACTACGGCGCCGGTCAGCTTTTCGCTCGCGCCTTTGACGTGCATGAAGAAGAGCACGACGAGCGTGGCTTTAATGGTCGCAATGAGGAGTGCAATGATGGGGTTGAAAGGCCCGAGGTTCACAAAGGCGGCGCCGACCGTGGTTGCCGTCAGGACGAGCAGGCCGATGCCAATGGCCAGGTAAAACCCTTGCGAGTGAGTAGTGTGTTCTTCGTGTTCCGACATAATAGAAGCCCCCAGCTCTCAGTTCTCCACCCTCAGTCCATTCATGAGATAAGCTTCGTATCAGGGCATCGCTTTAGCGATGCCGTAAATCCTTCGAAATCAGCGCCCCTTTAGGGGCTGGGCCCGTGGCCACCCACTGTCACGAGTGCCGGCTGATCAGATACAACAACGGGAATAGATAAATCCAGATGATATCGACCAAGTGCCAGTACAAGCCGGCGTTTTCTACAGGCGTGAAGTAGCCGGGCGTGTAATGTCCCTTCCATGCGAGGACAGCCAGAACGCTAAAGAGCCCGCAGCCGATAATCATGTGAAGGGCGTGCATGCCGGTCATCGCGAAATATAGAGAGAAAAAGAGCTCCGCTTCCTTGGGGTTGACCGGGATTTGCTTGCCGTTGTCGTCGAACTTGTCCGTGAAGTTAAACGTCGGGCCGGGCACATGGTGCTTCTCGAATTTTTCGCGATACTCGAAACCCTTGATGACCAGGAAGGTCATGCCGAGCAATACGGTGACGACAAGGTAGCCGACCAGCACTTTGCGCTTGCCCGCTTCCGCCGCCTTCACCGCCAATACAACCGTAACCGAACTGACGATCAGGACAGAGGTGTTAATCGCTCCCATCCAGATATTGAGCTGCTGGCTTCCGGCCGCGAAGGCGTTAAAGTGGGCGAGCCGGTAGACGAGGTAGGCGCAGAACATGCCGCCGAAGAACATGATTTCGGTAACAATGAACAGCCACATGCCCAGCGACGCAGCGTTCTTCTGCTGCTGAGCGTCGGCGAAGTGGTGGCGCAGCGCCGGATTGTGAGCTTCGTGTTCCATCGTCGTTACGGGACCGGTGGTCGATTGGCTATCGTGCAACGGGAGCCCTCCGTTCCCAGGGTGGGATCTCGTCGTAGTTATAGGCTTCCCAGGTGACCACCGGCGTCTCGTCAAAATTAAAGGTGGGCGGCGGCGACGTGGTCTTCCACTCCAGGCCAGCGGCGTGCCAGGGATTCGCGTCGGCGATCTTCCCGTAGCGCAGCGACCAGACGAAGTAGATCATCGGCAGCAGATATCCGGCGGCGAGTATGCTGGCGCCCGCCGTGGAGAGAACGTTCAGCGCCTGGAACTCCGGCGGATACTGCCAGTAGCGGCGCGGCATGCCGACGTAGCCGAGAATGAACTGCGGGAAGAACGTCAGGTTGAAGCCGACGAAGACGAGCAACGCCGACAGCTTGGCCCAAGCTTCCGGATACATGCGGCCAGTCATCTTCGGCCACCAGAAGTGCATGCCTCCGAGATACCCCATGAGCACCCCACCCACCATGACATAGTGGAAGTGGGCGACGACAAAGTAAGTGTCGGTGACGTGAACGTCGATGCCGAGGGTCGCGAGGAAGAGCCCGGTCAAGCCGCCCATGGTGAACAGCCCGATGAAGCCGAAGGCGTAGAGCATGGGCGTGGCGTAAGAGATCGAACCCTTGTAAAGTGTCGCTGTCCAGTTGAACACTTTGACCGCCGAGGGCACGCCGATGAAAAAAGTCAGGAAAGAAAAGATCATGGCGGCATAGAGCGAGATGCCGGCGACGAACATGTGGTGGGCCCAGACCAGGAATCCCAAGACGGCAATGGCGATGCTCGACAGAGCGATAAACTTGTATCCGAAGATACGCTTGCGCGAGAAGCAGGTGATGAGTTCGCTGATGACTCCCATCGAGGGCAGGATCATGATATACACCGCCGGGTGGGAGTAGAACCAGAACAGATGCTGGAACAGGAGCGGGTCGCCGCCGAGCCTGGGGTCGAAGATGCCGAGATGGAAGAGACGCTCGACAGCCACGAGCACGATGGTGATGGCGATTACCGGCGTGCCGAGAATCATGATCAGGCTGGTCGCGTAGTTGGCCCAGATGAAGAGCGGCAGGCGGCTCCAGGTAAGTCCGGGCGCGCGCATGCGGTGGATGGTGACGATGAAATTCAGTCCGGTGAAGATGGAGGAGAAGCCGGCTATGAAGGCCGCGAGTCCGGCCTCGACAATCTTGGTGTTGGTGTACTCCGTGCTGAAGGGGCTGTAGAAAGTCCAGCCCGTGTCAACGCCGCCGGTCAGCATGACGTGCGTAATGAGGATGCCGCCAGTTACGTAGAGATACCAGCTCAGCAGGTTGATGCGCGGGAAGGCTAGATCCTTGGCGCCGATCATGAGGGGCACCAGGAAGTTACCCAGCACCGCAGGCACGACCGGAATCAGGAAGAAGAACACCATGATCAAGCCGTGCATGGTGAACACCTTGTTATAGGTGTCGGCTTGCATCAGGTCGCCCTGTGGCGTCAGCAGTTCGAGCCGGATGAGCATGGCAAAGAAGCCACCAAGAAAGAAGAACGCTGTCACCGAAATCAGGTAGAGGATCGCGATCCGCTTGTGGTCGGTGGTCAACAGCCACGACTTGAGGCTGTGCCCGTTGTTGAGATAGTTCAGCTTCTGACTTGGAGCCTGATTCACCGGAATTACTGTGCTCGCCATGACTATTGCACCTGCATCTTTTCTGTTTGTGCCGGGAAGGTGGCGGGCTGGCTTTCGAGCCCGGCGGTTCCCGGGGATGGCTGGGCTAACGACTTGATGTAGGCCACCAGCGCGTTCAATTGCTCTTCGCTGACGATGCCCTGGAAGGTGGGCATCACCGGCTTGAAACCGCTTACGATCTTTGCCGTGGGATTGAGGATGGCCTCCCGAACATAGTTCTCGTCGGCAATTACCGTGCGTCCGTCCTCAAGCAGAACCGGTTTGTTGTAGACGCCGACCAGATTGGGGCCGCGGCCCTGCACGTCGAAACGATGGCAGGTGGCGCATCCGAGCGCAGAGAACAACTGCTTGCCGGTTTCCTGCAAGGGCGCAACCGCTGCGCCCGCCATCCACTTCGCGTACTCCTGCGGCTCCATGACGACGATGTCGCCGCCCATGCCGGAGTGCATGGTCCCACAGTATTCGGCGCAGAATAAATGATAGTGGCCGGGTTTCGTGGCTTTGAACCAGGCGGTGGTGTAGCGGCCGGGCAAGACGTCCTGCTTGATGCGGAATGCGGGGACGAAGAAGCTGTGAATCACGTCTTGCGAGGTCATGATGAGCTTGATGTTCTGGCCGGTGGGGACGTGCAGTTCGTTGATCTCGCTCTGCCCCTCCGCGTGCTCGATCTTCCACATCCACTGCTTGGCGACGACGTAGACTTCGTTCGCGTCGGCGGGAGGGGTGCGCTCCCTGAAGTAGATGACGGCGCCCCAGATGAAGAAAGTCAGCATCACAAAAAACGGAATGACCGACCAGGTGATTTCGAGGATCGTGGAGCCTTCGATTTGTTGGGCTTCGCAGCCGGCTGAGCGACGATACTTGATCGCCAGCACCAAGATCGTAAGAAAGATGATCGCGGTCATGAACCCAGCGACCAGCAGCAGATAGATGTAGAGCGCATCTACCTGGTTTGCCATGGTCGAGGCCCGCTCGGGCCACAAAGGTAGAAATCTCGACATAGTTATCTAACTCGTCTCAATTCGGCCTGGGTTGCGCGTTTATCCGAATGCCGATCGGCGCGGAACATGACGAAAATGAATGTTCCCAAAATGAGCATGGTCCCGAGCGCGGCCAACTTCAGGATGTTGCTGACGACGGCGCCGTATTTTCCGGTCCTGGGATCGTAGTGGTAGCAGTAGAGCAGCACCTGGTCGCCGATGTTGCCAATCCGGTTTTCCGAGGCCTGCACCAGTCCGAGGCGCAAATCCTTGGGAGCGAACTCGACTCCATAAAAATATCCCGAAATGTGCCGGTCGGGCGTGAGCATAACGATCGCGGTGGCGTGGGCATACTGCCCGGTTTTCTCATCGAACTGATATTGGAAGCCGACCGACTTGGTGAGCGCATTGATCTGGTCAGCCTTGCCGGTGAGGAAGTGCCAGCCCTGATCGGCGTTCGCCCGGCCGTAACGCTTCATCATATCCCGCTTCTTTTCGGCGGCCATTTCGGTGGTTTCGCGCGGGTCGAAGCTTACGGTGAGGACGTCAAAATCCTTGCCGAGATTGAAGGTCAGCGCCTTCATCGAACCCACCAGCCCTTGCAGCAGTTCGCTGCACAGCATGGGGCACTGATAGTAGCCCAGGTTGAGGATGACGGGGCGTCCGTGGCCAAAGTAGTTTGCGAGTTTGACCGGGTTGCCGAGTTCGTCGCGGAATTCGAGATCGGCGGGAACTTCGGCGTTGAGATGTTGCTCGATGCCGACGAATTCAAGCCCAGGCGGACGCTGGTTGGCGGGCGGACTCATGATGCCGCCGCCCATAATAGGGCCGCGCGCGCCTTGCGCAAAGACACAGCGCGGTGCGACCGAGACCATCAGCAGGAAAGTTGCCACGGCGATCGAGTTGGCGAAACTGCTTCTACTGCGCACTGCTTTTTCCTTTTCCGGCTATCCGGCCGGAGCGGTTGTTCCACAGCAGCAATCGCTTGAGCGATGCCGCATTTCGTATCAGGGTATCGCTTCAGCGATACCACAACGCCTTCGAAATCAAACGACCCTTTTAGGGGCCGGACGTCTGCTGCTTCGCCGCTGCCGGCTTCTTAGCGGGCGCCGTTGCGCTTGCATCCGCGCCGCTTTGCGGATAAACGGGAAATCCGCGCTGCACGGTCAACTCCATGGCGCGCTCGATCGGAATGTGCGCCACGCCCCCTTTTTCGTCGACCCAGCCGTAACTATTGAGTTGGCTCTCCTGATTGATCAGGAAGTCGCGAAACTGGCCGCGCTCGTTGATTTCCAACATGGGAGCGCCATTGTCCTTGAACTCTTTATCCACTTCCGGCTGCGTGACCACACGCGACATCTCCCCCTTCAAAGGCACCAACGGGCTGGCGCTGGTCATCTGCGACCGCTCGTATTTATCGAGGAACCTGTACATGCCGACGATGATGAAATAGATGACTATGCCAACAATCGCGAGGCCGATCATGAAGGAGAAGACGCCGCGCGTGCCCAGGTCTTCGCGTTCGTACTCGGTTTCGTGGCCGGAGTGGCCCTGATTCGAGTGGCCCTGATTCGCGTGACCTCGGTTCATCATTTCGTCACTCATGCGTCGGCTCCAGGAGTCTCAGCGTCTGCGGTGCGTTGACGGCGAGTAGCGGACGCGATCTCAGATTGTGGAAGAAGTAGGCCATCCAAAGACCGCCAATTCCGGCGACGATTGCGAAATGCACCCAGCTCAAGTGAAACGCGGGATGCGACGCCGGTTCGATGTGCCACCAGATGTCGACGATGCGCATGAGGATGAGCCAGGAGGCAAGCCACACCAGAGTGCGCGCCTTGCGCTTCAACTGGCGCGAGAGCAAGAGCGCGAACGGCACGGCGAAATGGAACACCACCAGGAACAGGCCGACGTATTCCCATCCGCCATTCATGCGGCGCACGTACCACGGAATCTCATCGGGCAGATTGCCCGCCCAGATGATGAGCCACTGCGAGAAATTGAAATAAGCCCACACCATAACGAAGGTGAGCATGAACTTACCGTGGTCGTGGACTTCGGTATCGGTGAGGTACTCGGACATAGGCTTGCGTTTGCCGAGGATGCTCTCGATGACTACGCAGAAACAGAAAGCAGAGAGCGCTTCACCCGCAATGAACAGGAATCCATAAATGGTCGAGATCCAGCGCGCTTGCAGCGACATCACCCAGTCGATCACGGCGAAGGAAATCGCGAACGAATAAATGACGAGTCCAAACCCACTCATGACGCGGAAACGCAAGGTGCTTTGGCCCGCAATCGAGTCCTGCTCGGTGGACCAGCGATTCAGGAAGTAGGCCATCCCGTACCAGATAGCGAAGTAAAGGATGTAGCGCGCCAGAATGCCGTTGGGGTTGAGATAGCTGTGCGCGATTTCCGCGACCTTCGGATCAGTCAGCCTATCGGGCCGGGCCCAGAAATAAAGTTTAGGCAGGTTCAGCAAAATCGGAATGAAGAGAACGAACATGAGAGGCAGCGTCATCATGCCTGACTCGAGGACGCGGCGAATCACCGTGCCCCAGGCGCCGCCGACCAGGTGGTAAAGCATCAGGATGGCCATGCATCCGAGCGAAAGGCCGAGCCAGAACATGAAGCCGGTGAGGTAGGCGGAATAAAAATCGGTCTGAGCTGCACTGTCGCGCGCAAGGAAAGCGCCCGCGACGGAAGCAATGGCGCCGATCACGCCAATGACGAGCGACCGCTGCTGCATGGTCCGGGCCACGGGGGGGGCCATCAGGTCCGACTTGGTCATTTTCCCTAGGGCCATGGTCATTTGGGCTCCCCTTCTGCGGCGGCGGGCGCCGCGGGCGCTATCTCGGGCAGCGTGGCTCCATTGCCGATGTCGCGGAACTGCGGCGGAGGTGACGGAACTTTTTGTCCTGCGGGAATGTCGGCGGAGGTTGCATTTTGGCTCAGTTGCAGCGCGCGGATGTAAACCGCGATGCACCAGCGATCGCGCGCCGCAACCTGCGTGCCGTATTCGGGCATCACGCCGTAGCCGTGAGTCATGACGTCGAAAAAGTAACCGATCGGCGCTTTCCGGAGACGTTCGATGTGATACGACGGCGGACGGCGGAATCCGCGCGTGGGAATGAAGCCATTGCCATCGCCCACGCGTCCGTGGCAGGGCGTGCAGTTGATGTTGAAACGCTCGCGTCCGCGGGCGAGAACTTCGGCGGTCGCCGGGAACGGCAGATAATCGCCCGGGGCGGTGCCGATTTTTCCCGTGTAGAAGTAGGTATCCTCGTGGAAATCGCCGCGCGCCACCGTCCCGTCGACCGGCAGGCGGGCGGAGCGATCGTCGGAAAAGAAATCGCTCTTCGCCATGGTCCGGTAATACGGCTGTATCTGCATGTCGATGCGGCAGCCGGCGGTGATGGCAATCAGCGCGAAAAGCGCGGGCAGTAATCCTCGGAGGTTGCGAGTGGCGCCCATGGCTAGCTTGGCACCTCCGCGATCATCCGAGGCGCGAGGCCGCTGAGAAACGAGCGCGTGCCAGCGGCGTCATATTTCGGGTCGCTCGAAAACACGACGAGGAAGAATTTATCCTCAGAGGCCTTGGCGAACTCAGGCACGTTGAACACCGGGTGATAGGGCATGGGCAGCCCGTTGAGGGCCAACATGCCGACAGCGGAAAAAATTCCGGCGAAAAGAATCGTCAGTTCGAAAGTCACAACGATGAACGAGGGCCAGGAATGATACGGGCGTCCGCCGACATTGACCGGATAAGTGATCACTGCCACCCAATACTGAAGCGCATACGCCGAGATCCCGCCGACGAGTCCGCCGATAAGGACGACGAGGGGCACGCGGTTCTTGTGAAAGCCGATGGCTTCGGCAAGGCCCTCGATTGGGAACGGGCTGTAGGCGTCAATCTGCTGATAGCCCGCTGCGTACGTCTTGTGAGCCGCGTCTACCAGTTCCTGTGCCGAGTCAAATTCGGCCATCAATCCATAGATTGGAGAATCGGTCGGACCATAGTTCGGGCCCTGGACGGGAGCATCGCTCACTGTTTCACCTCCGCCGCCTCGTGCACCTGCGACTCCGGCAGCAAGGTCCGCAATTCGAAGATGGAGATCATGGGGAGGATGCGCACGAACAGCCACATACCCGTCAAGAACAATCCGACGGTGCCGAAGAACGTCATCCAGTCCCACTTGGTCGGGTAGTACATGCCCCACGAAGAATTCAGGAAGTCGCGGCTCAAGCTGACCACAATGATAATAAAGCGCTCGAGCCACATGCCGACCAGCACGATGAACGAGATGAGCCACAGCCAGCCAGTGGAAGTGCGAAACTTCTTCAGCCACAGAACCTGCGGGATGAAAATGTTGCAGCTGAGCAACGCCAGGTACACGAAGCGATATGGCCCGTGGAGCCGGTTCCAGAGCAGAAACGAATCGTACTGGTTGCCGCTGTACCAACCCATGAAGGCCTCCATGCCATAGCCATAGGCGACGATGAGGCCGGTGGCCAGCATGACTTTGGCCGAGTTCTCGATATGGCGCATGGTGATGAAGTCCTGAAGCCCGTAGATCGCCCGGATCGGAATCGCAAGACAAAGAACCATGGCGAAACCGGAATAGATGGCGCCCGCGACAAAGTACGGCGGGAAGATCGTCGTGTGCCATCCGGGAACGATGCCGACGGCGAAATCGAAGCTGACGACCGTGTGAACGGAGAGCACCAGCGGCGTGGCAAGCCCGGCGAGCAGTAAGTAAGCTGTCTCATAACGGTGCCAATGGCGGGCGGAACCGCGCCATCCCATGGCGAGCAGTCCGTAAACGCGCTGAACCCACGGACTCTCGGCGCGATCGCGCAACGTGGCAAGATCGGGAATCAATCCCACAAACCAGAACACGAGCGAAATGGTGAAGTAAGTCGAAACCGCGAACACGTCCCACACCAGCGGGCTGCGGAAATTCGGCCAATAACGCATGGTGTTCGGATACGGAAACATCCAGTAAAAAAGCCACGGGCGTCCCATGTGAGCGAGCGGAAAGAGACCGGCGCAGGCCACGGCAAACAGCGTCATGGCTTCGGCGAAGCGGTTGATGGAGTTGCGCCAGGTCTGGCGTAGTAGCGCAAGAATCGCCGAAATCAGCGTGCCCGCGTGGCCGATACCAATCCACCACACAAAGTTGACGATGGCGAATCCCCAACCAATGGGGATGTTGATGCCCCAGATCCCGACACCTTTTAAGAACAGATACCCCAGGGCCACCATCAGCATGTTCATCGCCCCGAATACGATCAGGAAGCCGAGGATCCATCCCAGCGAGATGGGGCGGCTCAGCACGATGTTGCTGATCTTCTCGGTGATGGTGGAGAAGGTGTAGCCCGGTGCGATTACCGGCACTCGCCTGTCTGCCACAGGTATTTGAGTGTTCGTTGCCATGTCTTACATGCGCTCCACTTATGCCTTTGACTCCTCTAACTTAGTTTGTAACTCCGGGTTAGGATTGCGGACTTCCGCCAGATAGGTTGTGCGCGGCCGCGTGTTCAATTCACCCAGCAGAGAGTAATTCCTCGCCTGTCTTTTCCATTGATTCACCAGGCTGTTCGGATCGTTGAGGTTGCCGAAGACGATGGCGTTGGCCGGGCAGGACTGCTGGCAGGCCGTCTGCAGATCACCGCCGACGCGAATGTCCTTACCTTCGCGCACGGAAGCAGTTTCCGCGTCAATGCGTTTCTCGTTGATGCGCTGCACGCAGTAAGTGCATTTTTCCATGACACCGCGGCTGCGTACGGTCACGTCCGGATTGCGCATGAGCTTGAACTGCGGCGTCTTCCAGTCCTCAAAGAGCAGGAAATTGAACCGCCGCACTTTATATGGGCAGTTATTCGAGCAATAACGCGTGCCGACACAGCGGTTGTAGACCATGTCGTTCAGGCCTTCACTGCTGTGAATGGTCGCTTGCACCGGACAGACCAGTTCGCAGGGTGCGTTCTCACACTGCATGCAGGGCACCGGCTGGAAAAAGCCCTCGGGATTCTCGCGCGGGCCGTTGTAGTAAGTGTCTACGCGGAGCCAGTGCATATGGCGGCCTTTGAGCGTTTGTTCTTTGCCGACTACGGCGATGTTGTTTTCCGACTGGCAGGCGACTATGCAGTTATTGCATCCAACGCAGGAGTTCAGGTCGATCGCCATACCCCAGGCGTAAGTCTCTTTCGAATAATCGAAAGGCTTGTAGAGTGTAAGATCAGCCGGCGGCTCGCCTTCTTTCGCGAAGTTCGGCTCCTTCTTATACTCCTCGAGGCTGCTCTCCTGCACCAGCGGGCGCTCGCTGCCATTAGGGGTTTCCATCGTTTGATAGCCCTGCGTGCTGGCGAGTTGGTAGATATCGCCGGTTGGGCGGAGTTGCGCTCCCTCCGCAAACCACGGCGTCTGACTGGTGCGCAGCGGGTAGACGTCGAAGCCCATCCCAGTGCCGACGCGGCCCGCGCGCGTGCGCCCATAACCGAGGAAGACCGTGATCGAGTTGTCGGGATGGCCGGCTTGAATCCAGACCGCACCTTTTACTTTCTTACCGTTGAATTCAAGTTCGGCAACATCCTTGAAATTCAGCTTCAGCCGCTCGGCCATCGCGGGACCGATCATGATGGGGTTGTCCCACGTCAACTTAGTCAGGGGCTTTGGGAGTTCCTGCAACCAGCCGTTATTCGAGAAGCGTCCGTCATAGATGGAGGGATCGCGGCGGAAGTTGATCTCGTAGTTAGCGCCCAACGCGGATTGCGATGCCGGGATGCTAGTGGCTTTCAGCGCAACCGTCCTTGGCACGTAGGTCGTGCCCAAAATCCAGCCGTCGTGCAGAGACTTGCGCCAGAAAGCGTCAAAGTCAGCACCAGTATGTTGTTTCTGCCAGTAACCCTGGACGAGATCGTGTCCCGTGACGCCGGATTGGCCGGCGAGGATGGTAATGAGTTCGTGCGCGCTCTTGCCGCCGTAGAGCGGCTCGATCAGCGGCTGAATAATGCTGACCGTTCCATCGTAGGCGCGGGCATCGCTCCAAGACTCGAGATAGTGCGCTTCGGGAACATGCCACTGGCAAAGCTCGGCGGTCTCGTTGCGGTGCGTGCCGAGAAATACTTTCAGACTGACCGCATTCGATTTCAACGCCGAAGCGAATTCGAGTTCGGCGGGCGCGTCGTAGGCCGGATTGCCACCGAGAATCAGCAGTAAGTCAACCTTGCCCGCGCGCATGTCTTCGACGAGTGCGTGCAATGACTGGCTCCGGTTGATCGGGTTGGCATCGACAGGATCGGTGTAGAAGACAGTTTTGCCGATGTTGCCGAGCGCCTGATTGATAATGTGTGCAATCGCGTGGACCGCCGGAGGCTGATGATCGCCAACAATCACGACGCATGACCCTTTGCTTTTCGCCAGATCCCCAGCCGCAATACCCACGAACTTCTGATGTTCTGGACTAATCGGAGGACGGGGACCAGGGAGACCAGCGATGACGCTGCCTGGCTGTTCGTAGTTGACGGAATACACTAGCGCTTTCGCGATTCCCTCGATCTCGCTCGCCCGCAGCGGCAGCCGATGATCCGCCTTCATCCCCGTAGACGACGGCGTGCTCTCGACCACATACAGCCGGTTCATGTTCGCATCGGGATTGCGCCGCGCGGCGAAGTCACGCGTGTAACGAGTAGAGCCAGGGAATCCAGCATAGAGAAAATCAGCGTCAAGCGAAACAATGACGTCGGCTTTCGACAAGTCGTAGCGCGTCTCGACCGCCTCGCCGAAAGCCAGCTCGGCGCCTTCGTAAACGTTGTCGCGGTTGATCGGCTCGTAGACGTGCCACTTGGCCTGCGGATTCGCCGCAAGATAATCGTGAATCTGCGCCGCCAGCGTGGGCGAGGAAACCGTCTGCGTCAGGATGCGGACGCCGCTGCCCGCTATGCTTTTCTGCACATTTATGGGGCCGCGAACGGCTTCGAGGAACTCATTGAACGAGCGGATATCGCCCAGGTAGGTAATGTTCTGCGCCCGGTCGGGATCGTACAGATCAAGAAGCGAGGCCTGCGCGTAAATATCAGTGCCGCCCCCGCTGGCCGGGCGCTGCGGATTGCCTTCAATTTTCGTCGGACGGAAGAGATGGCTCTCGACCAGAATCGGCGAGGCGTAGCCGCCGAGCGTGAACGCGGTCGCGTAGAACATGGGGCGGCCGGGAACGACGTTTTCCGGTTGCCTCACATAGGGCACGATCTCGGTGATCGGCATCCGCGTGCAACCGGTCAAACCGGCGAGCGCCAGCGACGCTCCCATGGTCTTGAGGAAGCCGCGGCGCGAGAGGCCGTCGAGCCACTCGGAAGCGCCCTTCGGGAACTCGCGGTGCAGCATCTCCTGAAATTCTTCGCTGCCGGCCAGCTCTTCGAGGCTGCGCCAGTATTCGGGGCCGGTCGTCTCCTCGATCTGCGCCTTGGCAGTCGCGAGGTCAAGCTGTTTTCGCTTGCTCGGGCAGACGTCGGTTTTGTTGGTTCCGGCCGCTCTTATCTTGTTCTCGTCCATGCTCATCGTCGGTCTTTAGCTCTCAGCTATCAGTTCTCAGTGCTCGCGATTCAAACCCTGGCCCTTAGCGATGGCAGGTGTTGCAGCTGGTAATGTCGTTGACCGAGCGCACCTTGTATGCCTCCTTCAGGGCAGTGCCAAGCGCGATCTGGTCGTTGTACGTCTTGCCGGCAAAAGCGACCTCATTCTTGCCCATCGGGTCACTTACAGGAGGCTCATAGCGCATGTTGAAAACCTGTTCGCGCGGGCGCAGATATTTTTCCGGAGCGCGGTGGCACTCGAGGCAGAATTCCATCTGCAGCGACGCGTACTGGTACATCAGCGGCATCTGATCGACAGGACCGTGGCAGGTGTTGCAGCCCACGCCCTTATTCACGTGGATGCTGTGATTGAAATATACGTAGTCGGGCAACTGGTTGACGCGCGTCCATTGCAGCGAGCGGCCAGTGCGAAAACTTTCGCGGACAGGCTCCAGATAAGCCGCGCTGGTCCAGATCTGCGCATGGCAGTTCATGCAAGTCTTAGTGGGCGGAATACCGGCGAAGCTCGATTGCTCAACTGAGGTGTGACAGTAACGGCAGTCGATGCCGAGCCCGGTAACATGGTGCTTGTGGCTGAAGGGGACGGGTTGCGACTTGCGGACTCCCGCATAAGTGATGTAGGGAGACCGCTCAAATTGCACCCAGACCCAAAATACCCCGGCCGCGGCCAAAACAGTCAGGACCATAGAGGCCCGGGCGATTGCATTGCTGCTGCGTGGGAAGATCTGCATTGAGTCTGAAGTTTTTGGTGTTGCGAGATTGGCTTGCGCCGCTCCCGGTTGATCGCCTTCGTATGATGTGCGTCACGTACTGCTGTGATGCACGTTACTGAAACATGCGAGTATAACAGCTACCCGGCGAATTGGAACAGGCGCCGGCCAAGAACCTCAGCGCAGGTTCATGACCAGCAGTTTGGGTTCCGTCATCTCCTGAATCGCGTCGCGCAAACCCTCGCGTCCAAGTCCCGAATCTTTGATGCCGCCGTAGGGCATATGGTCTATGCGAAAAGTGGGAACGTCGCCGGCGATCAAGCCTCCGACCTCGAGTTCGTCGTACGCCTGAAAAATAAGTTTGGCGTCGCGGGTAAAAAGTCCGGCTTGCAGGCCATAAGCGGAATTGTTGATCTGTTTCAGCACGGAGGCGAAATCGTTGTAGGGCTCGACGGTCACGACCGGCGCAAAAATTTCCTGGCAATTCACTTTCATATTGGGCTTGGTGCCGGTAAGCACAGTGGGCTCGAACAGCGAACCTTTGCGGCTGCCGCCGCAGAGCAGGCGCGCACCACCGCGAACCGCCTCCTGCACCCAGTCGGCAGCGCGGATGGCGTCGCTTTCGCGGATGAGAGGGCCGAGGTCGCTTGACTCGTCGAGCGGATCCCCGACTTTCAATTTGCTGACCGCTGCCAGGAACAGTTCAGTGAACTTTCCGTAGATGGAGTGCTCGACTAGAATGCGCTGCACCGAAATGCCGGACTGTCCGGCATAAGCAAAGCCTCCAGTGACACAGCGGTCGGCAGCGTAAGCAATATCGGTATCGTTGTGGACGATGACGCCCGAATTCCCTCCGAGTTCGAGAACTACTTTTTTCTTTCCCGCGTTGTTCTTGATGGCCCAGCCCACGGCGGCGCTGCCCGTGAAGCTAATGAGCTTGATGCGTTCATCGGTGACGAGCAGGCCGGAATCTTCGTTGGAGAGCAAAACCGCATTGAATCCGCCATCCGGCCATCCCGCTTGCTGGATCACCTCCGCCAGCAGCAGCGCGGTGAGCGGCGTCTCGGGCGCGGGCTTGAGCACCATGGAACAGCCGGCGGCAATGGCGGGTGCGACTTTGTGCCCGACCTGATTCAAGGGGAAAGTAAAGGGCGTGATCCCGGCGACCGGGCCAAGAGGAAAACGTTTTACGATGCCCCAACGTCCGGCAGTCGACTGCTGCCAATCCAGCGGCAAATACTCACCGTAGCCGCGAATGGTCTCTTCGGCGGCGACGTTGAATGTAAATACAGCGCGATCAACTTCGCTGCGAGCGCTCTTGATGGGCTTGCCCGCTTCCAGCGCAATCGTGCGGGAAAATTCTTCTTTGCGATCGTGAATGCCGATCGCGATCTGGCGCAGAACTCGTTGGCGTTCGAACGCGGGCAGCCGCCGAGTGGTTCCGAAGGCTTTGACGGCGGCGGCAACGGCGGCTTCCGCGTGCTCGCGGCGTCCCTGGTAGACATGCGCGATGAGGGCGCCGTCATACGGCGCGCGAACGTCGACGATGTCACCCTCTTCCAACCATTTCCCGTCCAGAAAAAAACCGTGCGTTGCAACCGGAATCGCCGTCATCTGGGCCATGCCTTACCTCTTTCGAACTGCTCTCGTGATTCCCGTCCGATGATTTGACTCTTGATCCGCGTCTGACGATTCGTGTTTTGATTTAAGCCCTGCTTTGCGGCCAATGATTATAGAACTTCGTGAGGACCGCGCAATCTACGCTGCGCTGCCTGCCCCTGCGACCCTCGTGGAAAGCCAAACTATAGCACCGCCGTCTCGTGAATCATCCGTCCCTCCGCAAACCGCGAGAAGTTCAGCAGCGACGCTTCGATCAGATCGGTCTTCCCGGTCAAAATCAGGTCGCTCAGAATTTTACCCGTTGCGGGCGAGTGCATCACTCCATGGCCGCTGAAGCCGTTGGCGAAGAAGAGACCGGGGACCTCCGGAGATTCACCGAGAATCGGGTGATGGTCCGGCGTCATTTCATAAAGTCCGGCCCAGGCTCGTTGCGGATTGACCTCAACATTTTCGAAGACGGGCACGCGATCCGCAGCGCGGGTCAGGATCTTCTCGATGAAGCTCGGGTCGAAATCAGTCTTATAGCCGGGCGTTTCCTCCGGGTCGTTCCACGCCAGCAGGAATCCCCGGCTCTCCGGGCGGAAGTGAAAGCCGGTGGACATATCGACGATCATGGGCGCGGTGTGCGGAAATTGGTCGAAAGGTTCGGTCGGAACCAGCATCCGGCGCAGCGGTTCGACGGGCAAGCCGATCCCAGCCATCCGAGCGATCTCCGCCGCCCAGGGTCCCGCGCAATTCACCACCGTAGGCGTGGAAACTGACTCGCGGGTGGTAGCAACCTCAAAGCTCGCACCGTGCCGCGCAATCGTGGTTACGGTCGCGTTCTTCCACAGCGTCGCGCCATGGTCGGCAGCCCATGTCATGAAGCCGACCATCGCGCTGTTCGGATCGACAAATCCATCGGTTGCGCAGAAACTCCCGCCAATAATGTCATTGCCGCGCAGCAGCGGAAACATGCCGCGAATCTCGTCGCCCGCCACCAGTCGCACGTCCTTCAGTCCCATGGTGATCTGCTTTTCGTAGTTGGCGCGCAGGTAGGCCATGTGGTTTTCGTTGGTCGCGCAGAAAAGATATCCCTGGGGTCGGTAGTCGCATGGATAGCCAAGGCGCTCTTCGAAGCTCGCATAGAACGGGATCGAGTAAAGCGACATCTGGATGTTGACCGGCGTCGAAAACTGCGCGCGCACGCCGCCCATGCTCTTGCCCGTGGATCCCTTGCCCTGCGCCGTCTCGCGCTCAAGTACGAGAACGTTTCTGCAGCCGGCGGCGACGAGGTGGTAGGCGATGCTGGAGCCGACGATTCCTCCGCCGATGAGCACGACGTCTGCGGTGTGCATGCGCGCGGCAATTGTAAATGGTCGCACTCATTTCAACGCCAGCGACTCAGGCTATGACTTTTGTCACACCCCAGAATGCTGCGGGACGAGGCACAGCCCCGTCACCACACGGCCCAAACTTACGACGCCGCCATCTCCGGCGTTGCCGCCAACAGTTTGCGCGTGTAAGCGTGCTGCGGCTGGGCAGTAATCTGCTCCGTGCTTCCGATCTCAACGATCTTGCCTTGATACATCACGGCAATCCGGGTCGAGAGATAGCGAACCACCGGCATGGAGTGCGAGATGAACAAATAAGTGAGCCCGAAATCGCGCTGCAGTTGCTGCAGCAGATTCACGATCTGCGCGCCGACGCTGACGTCGAGAGCGGAAACCGGTTCGTCGGCGACGATGAACTTCGGACGCAACGCAAGCGCGCGGGCAATACCAATGCGCTGGCGCTGGCCTCCGGAGAACTCGTGCGGATACCGGGGCATGGCCGATTCATCCATTCCCACGGCACGCAAAAGTTCCCGCACGCGCTGGCGGCGGGCATCCCGGCCGAGGCTTTCGTGCATGATCTTTCGGTGAAGAATCAGGGGTTCGGCGATCACGTCCTCCACGCGGTAGCGCGGGTCGAGCGAGCCGAACGGGTCCTGGAAGATGATCTGCATGTCGCGGCGAAGACGGCGCAATTCGGACCCGTTCGCTTGCAGCAGATCGACGCCATCGAAAACGATGGCCCCCGAAGTGGGCTCGATGAGGCGGAGAATGAGCCGTCCAAGCGTGCTCTTGCCGGAGCCGGATTCGCCAACCAAGCCAAGAGTTTCGCCTTCCTGGATGGCGAGGGACACATCGTCCACGGCGCGGACTTCGCCGGCGCGGCGGCTGCCGAACGGCGATTCGGCAAGATCGAAAATCCTGGTCAGGTTGCGGACTTCAAGCAGAGGCACGGCGTCAGAGTAGCAGTGGATGGTCGGTAGTGGATAGTGGTCAGCAGGACGCCGGTGGCCGACAACTATTTACTATCCAGTTCTTTCACCCCGCAATCATCGGCACAGCCACAAGAGCGGCGACCATGCCGATGGTGCGGGCGCGGCTGAAGTGCTCGTGCAAAAAGATACGAGCCAGCAGAACAGTGACGGCGGGATAGAGCGAGCTGAGCACGACCGCATCGTCCAGGCGTCCGATTTGAGACGCGCGGATGAAGACGGTGCTGCCGGTGATGTCGAGGATTCCGGCAATGACGGCAATGGCCAGCACCGGCGTGGACACCACGCGGAAGTATCTTCCGAACAGAACAATACTGCCCGTGACCAAGAAGGCCCCGGATCGCGAGCAGGCGGCGATCCATAAAGGAGACGCGTTGCCAGCCTGGTGGACGCACAGGTAAAACCCAGCGAAGCCAATTCCGGCCAGCACGGCCATGCCTAAGCCTGCAGGACGTCCGGTGTCGCCTTCGGTACGTGAGATGAGCCAGACACCGATTCCCGCAAGAACAAAACCGAGCACGTGCCGATAACCGGGAAAGCCCTCCGCAAACGCGGTCACGAGGGTGGGGATGGCGGCGCCGAGAACGGCCGCCACGGGCGCGACCAGTCCCATATTTCCGCTGGCCAATGAACGATAGAACAAGGCGAGAGCTATGCCCCCGACCGCCCCGGAAATCAGCGACCAAACTACACTGGAGTTGGTTAGAAATGGAGTGTGGGCCATTAGCGCGAAAGCGACGATCACGACCAAGCCGCTGATATGCACGATGGCCGTGAATAGAAACGCGTTTACGCGGCGCGCGCCCACTCCGCCCAGAAAATCACTGGCGCCCCAGGCGCCGACTGCGGTCAAGCTATAAGCAGCAGGAATGTATTGGGCTGCAACGGGCATGGGATTTTGAGAGTAGCATGCGGCGAGCAACCACGCAGGGACAACCAGCCATCACTTCAACGACTTGGTAGAGACGGGGCCTGCCCCGTCTCAGCCTGCTGAGATGCGGCAAGCCTCGTCTACAGGAAATGCTACGCGCTAACTGCCTCCGGCTGCGCTTTTCCCGCCAGCAATTGCCGCAGCACGTACTGGAGTATTCCTCCGTTGGCGTAGTACAGTGCTTCCTGCGGAGTGTCGATTCGAACTACGGCCTGAAATTCCGCCGCCTTCCCGCCCTTCACGCGCACCGTAATCTTGCGACCAGAAGAAAATTTCTCGACCACTTCGCGAATGCCCGCGATCTCGAACACTTCTTCGCCGGTCAGCTTCAGCGTCTCGGCATTTTCTCCCGGCAGAAACTGCAGCGGCAGAATGCCCATACCGACCAGGTTGGAGCGGTGAATGCGTTCGTAGCTCTCCGCAACCACGGCGCGAACGCCGAGCAACCGCGGTCCCTTGGCCGCCCAGTCGCGCGACGAGCCGGAACCGTATTCCTTGCCCGCGAGAATCACGAGCGGCACTTTTTCGGCATGGTACCTTTCCGACGCGTCGAAAATCGACATCTCTTCGCCATCGGGCAGATGCCGGGTGAATCCACCTTCGGTATTCACCATTTTGTTGCGCAGGCGAACGTTGGCGAACGTGCCGCGCACCATGACTTCGTGATTGCCGCGGCGCGATCCGTAAGAATTGAAATCCGCCGGTTGTACGCCGTGAGCGATTAAGTATTTCCCGGCGGGCCCGTCTTTCTTGATGGACCCCGCGGGCGAAATGTGGTCCGTAGTGACGCTGTCGCCGAGCACGGCCAGCACGCGCGCCCCCCTGATGTCCTCGACGGCGGACGGTTTGAGCGCCATGTCATCGAAGTAAGGCGCTTGGCGAATATAGGTGGAGCCTTTTTCCCAAGCGTAAGTCTCGCCCTTCGGAACGGGCAGTCCGCGCCAGCGCTCATCTCCCGAGTAGACCTCGGCGTAGCTCTTACGGAACATCTCGGATGTAATCGCGCTCGCCATCGATTGCTCGACTTCCGACTGCGAGGGCCAGATGTCGGCGAGGTAAACCGGCTTGCCGTCTTTGCCTTTTCCGACGGGGTCCTTGCGCAGATCAACGTCGATACGCCCAGCGAGCGCGAACGCCACCACCAGCGGCGGCGACATCAGGTAGTTGGCGCGGACTTCGGAATTGATTCGTCCTTCAAAATTGCGATTGCCCGAGAGCACCGAGGCGACAACCAGATTTTTCTCGTCGATTTCTTTCGAAACTTCAACCGGCAGCGGGCCGGAGTTTCCGATGCAGGTGGTGCAGCCGTAGCCGACGATGTGGAACTTCAACTTCTCCAGATACGGCATCAGGCCGGCTTTTTGGAGATAGTCGAGCACGACTTTCGACCCCGGAGCAAGTGAAGTTTTGACCGTCGCAGGGACTTCGAGACCGCGCTCCACGGCCTTCTTGGCCAGCAGTCCGGCGGCCAGCATCACGGACGGGTTCGACGTGTTCGTGCAACTGGTAATCGCCGCAATCACCACGCTGCCGTGATGCAACGCCACATGCCCATTCCCTGGAATGTGTTCGTGAACCTTCGGATCCTCGACTCCAACTGCCGTCGGACTTCCGCCCTCCTGTTCCCAGCGATTGACTTTAAACGTAGCCTCAGCCGGAGCCGCAGCGGCAGCCTTAGCTTTCGGCTTGATCAAGCCCGGCAAAGCCTTCCCAAACGATTCGCCCGCTTTCGACAACACGACTCGATCCTGCGGCCGCTTCGGCCCAGCGAGACTCGGTTCGACGGTGGCAAGATCAAGACTCAGCAGTTCGGAGTATTCGGCTTCGGGCGTGCTCGCGTCGTGAAAGAGTCCCTGCTCGCGCGCGTACGCTTCGACCAGCGCGATCTGCTCCTCACTGCGACCAGTGAGTTTCAAGTAGCGAACGCTCTCTTTGTCGATGGGGAAGATGCCGCAAGTGGCGCCGTATTCCGGAGCCATGTTGGCGATCGTGGCGCGATCGGCGAGCGGCAGGTCTTGCAGGCCGGGCCCGAAGTACTCAACGAACTTTCCGACCACACCGTGCTTCCGTAGCATCTCGGTGATGGTAAGAACCAGATCGGTTGCCGTGGCGCCTTCGCGCAGGCGCCCGGTGAGTTTCACGCCCACCACGAGCGGGATCAGCATGGAGACGGGCTGTCCGAGCATGGCGGCCTCGGCTTCAATGCCGCCCACGCCCCAGCCCAGCACGCCGAGTCCGTTGATCATGGTGGTATGCGAGTCGGTGCCGACGAGCGTGTCAGGATAGGCGGTGCGCTTTCCGCCTTCTTCGTGCACAAAAACCACGCGCGCCAGGTATTCGAGGTTGACCTGGTGGACGATGCCGGTGTCCGGCGGCACGATGGCGAGATTGCGGAAGCCGGTCTGTCCCCAGCGCAGAAACGCGTAGCGTTCTTTGTTGCGCTGGAATTCAAGCAGCGCGTTCACGTCAAGCGCTTTGGACGAGCCGAATTCATCGACCTGCACCGAGTGGTCAATCACCAATTCGGCGGGCTGCAGCGGATTGATGAGCTTGGCATCGCCGCCCAGGCGCTTCATGGCGTCGCGCATGGCGGCAAGGTCCACAACCGCCGGGACGCCGGTGAAATCCTGCAATAGAACGCGGCTGGGCGTGAAAGCGATTTCTTTTTCCGGCTTCGACTTCTTGTTCCAGGATGTAAGCGCGCGAATTTCTTGCTTGGTCACGTTGCGCCCGTCTTCGGTGCGCAGCTGGTTCTCCAGCAGAATACGCAGCGAGAACGGCAAGTGCCGCGTGGAGATGCCCTGCTTGTCGAGAGCGTCGAGCCGGTAGATCTCGTATTCCTTCTTGCCGACTTTCAAAGTTGCGCGGGCGCCAAAACTATTTGATGACATGATTACCTTCCTTCATAAGCCCCGGCACAGGACTGGGGCGCAATGCTCACTCGAATCTTAATAGTGTAATTCGTTTCGGGCGCCGCTGCTCAGCCGGGAGACGTAATCAAGCGATCCGTCCTACCGCACCCCTGTCCAGATCTGATAGACCACCACGCCGACCATGAACACCAGGTAAATCCTGAGCGCCCAAAAAAGCAGTATCTCTTTTCGAGTAAGCCGTCGTCGCGGACAATGATGGTGCTCCTTGGTGAATACGATCTGGTCTGGCTCCAGCGCTGTCATCACCGAGGCGAGCTCTTCGCGGCTCACTTCAACCTCAGGCGCAGAATCAAATCGTTCTTCCATCTATCTGCCTCCAACCAGCGCTAGTGCATGGGGCGCGATCACACTGACCCCAAACAAAAGGCCGGCGCCGATCAGTACGATCACAACTCCCAGGGCCAGCACATTCGCCCACAGCGGACTGACCAGCACGCCCATGATTTCACGATCGTTCACCAGCATGTACAGAAAAAGCAGCGCCGGAGGCATGGCCAGCACCGCGATCACGTTTACCAGCAGCACGATGTAGACGAGTGGGATTCCCGGGATCAAGACCAGCCCCGCCGCGGCCGCAGCTTCGACCAGCAGAACGAGATAGAACGCCCTCCCCTGCTTGAAGGGGAGATTCAGACTGTGCGGCCGCCGCGCGACCTCTCCAAAGGCATACGCGGATGAGGTCGAAATGGTAATTGCCGCGACCATCCCGGCCTCGAATATGCCCAGTGCGAAAAGCGCCGCTCCCCAGTGTCCAATAAACGGCTGCAGCGCCTGGGCGAATTCGGCGGCTTCGAAGTTCGCTGCCGACATGTGGTGCATGAACAGCGGAGTTGTAGCCAGCATCGTGGCCAGCGCGGCGACCGTCGCCAATGCCGCTCCCAGCACCGTGTCGACGCGCCCGAAGCGGATGTCGCGCGTGGTGAGACCCTTATCGGCAATCGCGCTTTGTTGAAAAAACAGCATCCACGGTGTGACGGTCGCTCCGATATCGGCCAGCAAGATCAGCACCGTCTCCTGCGTGACCCCACCGGGCAGTGGTTTCCAAGTCAGCAATGAGCGGCCCACCGACCCCCAGTGCGGATGCGTCAGAAGCGCCACCGGCACAAACACCAGGTTGAACATGGCCGCGCCTAAAATGATCCGCTCCCACGTCCAGTACCGGTGCGTCATGAGCGCGACCGAGAGAACCAACAACGCGCTCAAAACCGCAACCGCCGGCCGCACTCCAAAGAATCCCAGCCCGGCACGAATGGCGATAAACTCCGTGACCAGCGTCAGAAAGTTGCCCACCATGAGGTCGATCATCGAGAACCAACCCCAGAACGGACCAAAGCGATCGAAGATCAACTCCGCGTGTCCCCGATGTGTGGCCGCGCCCAAACGCACGGTCATTTCCTGCACCACGCAAGCCATGGCGAATGTGAGCACGATGAAGGGCACGAAGAAACCGATGCCGAACCGCGCCCCGGTTGCCGCATAGGACAGCATGCTGGGGCCATCGTTTTCCCCGAGCATCACCAGGATGCCGGGGCCAATGAGCAACCAGAACAACCGCAACCGTGGCCGGAATCCGCGCCGCGCCCGCGTCTCCGAAACCCGTTCGCGGTCGTGCGCTCGGTCGATGTCCTCATGCGTGATGACGACGTCATTGCCAGACGTTCGCGGATCGTTCAGAACGTTGGATTGGGCTAAGGCTACCCCTCGCTGCTCCGATGCTGTCTTTGGTTCTTTCATGCTGTCGTTTATCCCGTCGACGCAGTGAGAAAGGGAGCGCGAAACGACGCCGCTCGCTGGATAATTAGCGTAAGTATACATCAGGACATAAACTACAGTTAATCACTTTTATGGCTAAGGAGCAGGGAATTTTCAAATGCCAGGGCACCCATTTGCGGAGCGGCGAGCGGACGCGCCCTTACCCTTTGGACACGGCTTTACCATCCGCCGGTTTAACCCAGACCTTTTCCGCGGCCGATACACCCAGAGAAACCCGTCCGGCGCCGGTGGTCAGGGTTAGCGTGTGGTCGTAATTGCGATGCGCGACATGAACTTTGGCTCCGGGGCGGATGCCGCGCTGTTCAAGGAATTCAAGCAAATGGCGATCGCGTTCATAGATACCGCTCACCTGAAAGTTCTCGCCAGGCTCAGCCTGTGCCAGCAGCAGCAGGCCGCGCCGGCGCCGGCTGGCGGGACTCTCCAGTTCGGTCAGATTGCCGTGCGGACACGCGACTCCGCGCCCGAGTTTGGCGAGCAGCCTGGCTTCGAAATCTGGCGAAACCGCGTGCTCCAGACGTTCCGCCTCGTCGTGCACCTTGTACCATTCCATTCCGAAAATTTCGGCGAGCATGCGCTCGATCAGGTGGTGGCGAACCGTCAGCTTGCGGGCGATTTTTCGTCCGGCAGCGGTCAGGCGAACGCGGCCGCCGGCATGCACCCGCACCAGTCCGTCTTTTTTCAGCCGGCGCACAGCCATCGTTACGGCCGGGGGAGACACTTTGAGCCAGTGCGCAAGCGTGGCCGAAATGACGGTTTCCCCTTCGCTTTCGGCCTCGAGAATCGCCTTAAGATAGTCCTCTTTGGAAACAGTGATCATGTGGACGGTATTATACGGCGAAGCGTTAAGCACAGTTAACCGAAAGGTTGCCGAGAACAGAAGTCAGATTGCAGAGGTTCACCCCTTGCAGTGAAAGGTTTGGCGAAAAACAGGAGGCGAGTGCCGTTTTAATTTTCACCTCTGCAATCTTACTTCTGACCTCTGCAATCTGTCTCACTGTTCTCGTTTGACATCATCATCATGCGCTCCTACTCTTGAATGTCTCGACCATGAAGATCCTCGTCATCGGCAGCGGCGGACGCGAGCACGCCCTCGTGTGGAAGCTCCGGCAGTCGCCCCGGGTTACGAAAATCTACTGCGCGCCCGGCAACGGCGGGATCGCCGACGAGGCGGAGTGCGTCGCGGTGGACTCAAAGAGCCTCGACTCCATGATCGCACTCGCAAATAAGATCCAGCCCGACCTCACCATCGTGGGGCCGGAATTGCCGCTGATGCTCGGGCTGGTGGACGAATTCACACGGCGTGGCTGGCGCACGTTCGGCCCGACCCGAGCCGCCGCGCAGCTCGAAACCAGCAAGAGCTTTGCCAAGGAATTCCTGCAACGTCACCGCATTCCGACCGCGCATTACGCGATCTGCGATTCTTCGGAACAGGTACGCGATGCGCTGCCGCACTTCCATACTCCGCTGGTGGTGAAGGCCGACGGACTGGCCGCCGGCAAGGGCGTGGTCATCGCCAAGAGTAAGGATGAGGCCTCGGCCGTCGCCCATGAAATGCTCAGCGGCAAGATGCTGGGCGAGGCCGGGTCACGCGTAGTGCTGGAAGAGTTTCTCCAAGGCGACGAACTCTCGTTTCTGGTGGTAAGCGACGGCGAACGGGTGGCGCCGCTGGTCGCCGCGCAAGATCACAAGCGCGTGGGCGACGGCGACACCGGCCCCAACACCGGTGGCATGGGCGCCTACACCACGCGGACCATCGTGGATGACCAGATGCGCGACTGGCTGCTCGCCCACATCGTGCGGCCCGTCGTCGCCGGCATGAAGGCCGAAGGCGCGGAGTATAAAGGCGTTCTCTATTGCGGCCTGATGATGACCGCGCGCGGCCCCATGGTGCTCGAATTCAATTGCCGCTTCGGTGATCCGGAGACGCAGCCTATTCTGATGCGCCTCGAAAGCGATTTGGTTGAGGCGATCGAGGCGTCCATCGACGGCCGCACCAGCGACGGAGATTTCAGGTGGTCGGACGATGCAGCGGTATGCGTGGTGATGGCTTCGGGCGGTTATCCGGGAGCCTACGAGGCGGGCAAGAAAATCATCGGTCTGGAGGATGCGGCGACGTTGGACGGCGTAAAAGTCTTCCATGCCGGCACCTCGAAACGTGACGGGGCTTTCTATACTTCCGGAGGACGAGTGCTCGGCGTGACGGCACGGGCTGCGGCGTTGCAAACGGCCCTGCAGCGCGCCTATGACGCATGCGCAAAGATCAGCTTCGAGGGCGCGCAATATCGCAAAGACATTGCGGCCCGCGCGCTGAAGAAAAAATAGGATCGTGTTCGCGCGATGATTCACACCAGCAAGCTGAGATCGATTTTGAATGGACGCCAACAATCATGAGCCAGCCACTAGTTTCCATCGTGATGGGGAGTGACTCCGATCTGGAGGTCATGCGCGAAGCCGGAAAGGCTCTCGATGAATTCGGGATTGCATACGAGATCGATGTAACTTCAGCCCATCGCTCTCCCGATCGTACGGCAGATTATGCCCGTAAGGCCGCCGCGCGTGGCATTCGCGTGATCATCGCGGGCGCAGGCGGAGCGGCGCACCTGGCGGGCGTAATCGCGGCACACACAACCTTGCCGGTCATCGGCGTTCCGATCCCTTCCACTTCCCTGCAAGGCATGGACTCCTTGCTGGCGACGGTGCAAATGCCGGCAGGCATTCCGGTAGCGACCGTTGCCATCGGCAAGGCCGGCGCGACGAACGCCGGGATCCTCGCGGCACAGATTATTGGCGTGGCCGACGCGTCGGTCGCAAAAAAACTGTCGGCGCACAAAGAGAAACTGGCGCGCGGCGTGGAGGAGAAATCGAAGAAAATGAAGGCGACGATGCAAGATTGAGCGAAGCGGGAAGAAAAAACGCGCGCCGCAAATTTCGCTTAAAGCTTCAAAGTTTTCAGATACTTCCGGAACTCCCCGCCCAGATCTTCACGTTTCAGCGCAAACTCCACCGTAGCTTGGAGGAAGCCGAGTTTGTCGCCCGTATCGTGACGGCGTCCTTCGTAGACGTAGGCATACAGCTTCTCGCGCTTCAGCAACCCGCGCAGTCCGTCGGTGAGTTGCAACTCGCCGCCCGCGCCCGGCTTGATGTCGGAGAGCGTCTCGAAGACCGTCGGCGTCAGAATGTAGCGTCCGATCACGGCCAGATTCGAAGGCGCATCCGCGAGCTTCGGCTTTTCCACCAGGTCAAGAACTTCGTAGAGTTTGCCGCCGGAACCCGCGACTTCTTTCGCCTTCAGCACGCCGTATGAAGAAATCGCCGGCCCGTCGACGACCTGCGTCGCGATCACGGAACACTGCTTCTCCTCGAACACGTCGACCAACTGCTTAAGCACCGGCACTTTTGCATCGATCACGTCATCGGCGAGCAGCGTGGCAAAGGGTTCGTTGCCAATCAGTTCGCGCGCCGTGAGCACGGCGTGTCCCAGGCCCAGCGCCTCTTTCTGGCGCACATAGGCCACGTAGATCATGTCCGAAATCTGGCGCACGATCTTGAGCAAGTCGTACTTGCCCTTTTCTTCGAGCATTTTCTCCAGTTCGTAGCTGACGTCGAAATGATCTTCGATCGCGCTCTTACCGCGTCCGGTGATGATGATGATCTGGTCGCATCCCGCCGCCACTGCCTCTTCCACGCCATACTGAATGATGGGCTTATCCACCAGCGGCAACATCTCTTTCGGCTGAGCTTTGGTGGCCGGGAGAAAGCGCGTGCCCAATCCGGCGGCGGGAAAAATCGCTTTGCGGACAATCCGGACCTTGCGGCGGTCGCTAAATGATCGTCGTTCGTGCGTTGGCTTCATTGCGGAATCATTGTAACCGCTTGCCTTTATACCTGGCGCACCGCTTCTTCGTGCGCCGCCAGCTCTTCCAGCAAATCGCGCAGCGTTTGCAGGATTCCTCCGGTACTGTCGATCTTGATCGAGAACTTCAGCGTTCCGTCCGGAGTAAATTGCGTCCCGCGCTGCGACGCCACAAAGCGCGCCAGCTTCCCCGGATCAATCGAGGCATTCTGGCTGAATTTGATGTTCACGAACTCGCGCTTACGCTCAATAGCATTGGCGCCGACCCGCATCGCCTGCAGTTTCAGCGCGGCATAATCAAGCAGATTGCGGACCGCGCGAGGCGTCTCGCCGTAGCGATCAATCAGCTCTGAGCGCACGTCGTGCAACTGCGACTCAGTCTCGACTCCGGCGACGCGCTTGTACATCCGCAGGCGCTGGTTCTCCTCTTTTATATAGTCGGAGGGAATGCGAATGTTCAGCCCAAGATTCAGCTGAATTTCCGTGACCTCAACGCCCGCCTCGCCCTTCATTTCGCGCACGGCGCGCTCCAGCATCTGCGTGTAAAGTTCGAATCCCACCGCTTCGATGTGGCCGCTCTGCTCTCCGCCGAGAAGATTTCCCGCGCCCCGAAGTTCGAGGTCAAGCGCGGCAATCTTGAAGCCGGCGCCGAGGTCCGAGAACTCTTTCAAAGCGGCAAGACGCCGACGGGCGACAGGCGTCAACTCGATTTCGGCGGGCAGAAGCAGGTATGCGTAAGCGCGCCGGTTCGAGCGCCCAACCCTTCCGCGCAGCTGATAAAGCTCCGACAAGCCAAGCCGGTCGGCCCGATTGATCACGATCGTGTTGCAGAGCGGGATGTCGAGGCCGTTCTCGATGATCGTGGTCGAGACCAGGATGTCGGCCTCGTGATGCATGAATTTCAGCATCACTTTCTCCAACTCGCCTTCGCCCATCTGCCCGTGGCCCACGGCGATGCGCGCATTCGGGACCATAGCTTGAATCTTGGCCGCAATCTCCCAAATCGTCTCGACGCGATTGTGCACGAAATAAACCTGGCCGCCGCGGTCGAGTTCCTGCTCAATCGCCGACTGGATGAGCTTTTCGTCCCAACTCGCCACCACGGTTTGAATCGCCATGCGATCCTTGGGCGGCGTTTCAATTACGCTCATGTCGCGCAGGCCCACCAGCGACATATGCAGCGTGCGCGGAATCGGCGTCGCCGACATGGTGAGCACATCCACTTCCGTGCGCATCTGCTTGATGCGTTCCTTGTGGCGCACGCCGAAGCGCTGTTCCTCGTCCACCACCAGCAGGCCGAGGTCGGCGAACTTCACATCCTTTGAGAGCAGGCGGTGGGTGCCGATCAGGATATCCACTTTGCCGGCTTCCACTCTTTGCAAAATTTCTTTGACCTGCCTGGCCGTCCGGAAGCGGCTGATCATATCGACCGTGATGGGAAACGGCGCGAATCGCTGCTTGAAAGTTTCGTAGTGCTGGAATGCGAGGACGGTGGTGGGCGCGAGCACGGCGACTTGTTTGTTGTCGCTCAGGGCCTTGAAAGCAGCGCGCATCGCAACTTCGGTTTTGCCGTAACCGACGTCGCCGCAGAGCAGGCGATCCATGGGGAGTTGCGATTCCATGTCGCGCTTCACATCGGCGATGGCCTGCGCCTGATCGTCGGTCTCGTTGTATTCGAAGGCGTTTTCGAACTCCTTCATCCACTCGGTGTCGGCTGGAAAAATATGACCCTGCGCCGATTGTCGCTGCGCATAGAGCTTGAGCAACTCGTCGGTCATGTCCTTCATCGCCTTGCGCACGCGCGCTTTGGTCTTGCCCCAGGCGGCGGTGCCGAGGTGATTCAGGACAGGCTTGGCGCCCTCCGCCGAACGATATTTCTGCACCAGATCGAGACGAGTCAATGGAACATAAAGCCGGGCAGCCTCGGCATACTCGAGCAGCATGAATTCCGCGGCGCCGTCGCCCTGGTTGATTTCTTTTAGACCTTGATACTGCCCGATGCCGTGCTCCACGTGAACCACGTAGTCGCCGACCTGCAAATCGCGGAAGTCGGAAAGAAACGCCGAAACTTTTGATTTCTGCCGTTGCGGGCGCGCCGCCACCAGGTCCGATTCGTCGAACAGATCGCGCGCCCCAAAAACCGCGAGATGCGCTTCCGGCAAAACAAAGCCGTCGGGCAAATAAGCCTTCAGCAGGGTAGTGGTTAGAACGTCGCCGGCAAAATAAGAAGTTTCGTCGGCATAGCTTTCCCCGCTGCGCGTGCGGCTTCCCAGACGATACGAAGCGTTGTACTCGGTGAACATGTCCGCGAGGCGCTCGACTTCTCCGGTGTTGGGCACCGCAAGGATCACCTGCGTGCCGCCGCCGACCAGCTTCTGAACCTGCTCGATCATGGCGGGCACCGCACCGTGGAAGCGGGTGGCGGGCTGTGAAAGAAAAGCGGCTTCCGGTCTTTCATCGGGGGCTTCGGGGGCCCCGCGCGCCACCGCCAGATATTCGAAATCGGCTCCGGGGAGCGCCGCGGTTGTTTCCCGCCAGCTTTCCGGCGTCAGATAAAGATCGGCGGGGCGAACCAGGTTTCCCACTCCGCTGCGCTCGTGCGCTTCTTCAATGCGGGCCCAGACTTTGTCGAGTTCCTGCTGCAGCGCCTCGGGCTCGTCGAGAATCACCCGCGCTTCCGGAAGCAGTCCAAAAATGCTGCGGTCGGCGCCCGCCACCGGAGCGTAGAACTCCCAGCCCGGAAAGATTCCCGCGCCAGAGTCGCGCACCGCTTGCTCCACAGCCTCCGGCGACCCGGTAATGCGTTTCCCCGAAAGCCGCGCGTTAATGGAACCGAGCAGCTCTTCCGTGACCGGCGTTTCCGTCAGCGGCAGCAACAACGCTTCATCGACTGGGTTTGACGACCGCTGACTGGCCGGGTCGAACTTGCGCATCGATTCGATTTCATCCCCGAAAAACTCGACGCGCACCGGGCGATCCGCTTCCGGCGAGTAAACATCCAGAATGCCGCCGCGAGCCGCGTACTGCCCCGGCATCTCCACCACATCGGTTGCGCTGTAGCCGACCGTGTTCAGGTGCTCAAGCAGCTTTTCCAGGTCGAAAATCTCGCCGCGGCGCAGAACCCGCGCCAGGTCGGCATAGTAGTCGGGAGAACGCAGCAGAATTGTGGTCGCGGTCACCGGTGAAATTACGAAAGCGGCGCGGCCGGTCGCGATCTTCCACAACGCCGTAGCGCGTTCTTCCTGAATCTCCGGATGCGGCGACAGATTCTGAAAGGGCAGCACATCGCGCGCCGGGAGGCTTACCACCGAGTCTGGATCCGCAGCTCCGGTCAGTTCGCAGAAGGCGCGGAGCACGGGCAGCAACTCTTCGGCGGCGCGGTTATCGGCCACCACCAGCACCAACGGACGCTCGACCGCGCGGCGCAACAGGACAACGATCAGCGCCTTGGCCGCTGCCGACAGTCCAGTGACACTGATCCGCCCCGTGCTCTCCCGCAGATGGGAGGCGGCACGCGTGAAGGCAGGTAATCTTTCCACCTCCGCGAAAATTTCGCGGACGAACGGCAAAAGCATTTCCTTTTGATTCTACCAAGCCGGACGGAATCGGGCCGTGGGGGAGGCCGAAGCCCGCATGTGGACAAGCGCATTATTTCTTGTCGCCCTCCGGCTTTGCAGGCGGAGCCGGCTCCTGCGAGGGCTTCTGCACTTTGGCCAGGGACTCATCCACGCGCTTCTTGAAATCACCTGCGTCGTCGTGAACAAGCCCGCTGTAGGCTGTCTGGACCTGTAGTTCGCAAGTCTCCCCCTTTGCGTTCAACACCACGGAGTTGATGCGCTTTCCGCCGAGCGTTCCGCCGATGACAAACGATGCGGTCATCTCGGCGTTGTCGATCCCCAATATCCCGTACTTCCCCGAGTTGCGAAGCGTATCCTTCACCGCGGGCCATAACACGCCGCATGACACCGAATACACGTCCTTGTGCGTTTTGGAGAACGACGGAACGGCGGCGATCAACAACATCAGAGCGGCCACTGTGATTCGTCTCATGTCAATGTTCCCTTCTCAAACCTGATATTACCATCGAGTTCAGCGTCGGCAGTAACCAGACTCACCCGTTCCAGTGACCTCATCCTCGATCGTCATCGGCGCAGCAGCGGCCGCGTCAGGCACGTCGGTCCTCCCGCCCCGTTGATGCAGATCTCCGATCCCGGAAACGTGCGCACATCAAACCCCGCGTCGCGCATAAGCTGGTTCGTCCTGGCGTTCTCTTCAAGCGCAATCAGCCGCTTCTGACCGAGCGCGAGCACGTTGCAAGCGAGCGTCTCGCGCTCGCTGTATTCAATCTCAATCAGCCGAAATCCGCGCCCCTTCAGCAGTTCGACGGTCTCAACCGCCAGCCACGGCAGATCGACCAGAATCGTCCGCTCATCCAGCATGCTCATCAGCGACATCAGGTGCAGACACGCAGCGGGGCCCGATCCGTACGGCAGCGGCGCCGAGATCACATCAACATTTTTCCCGGAGTCCTTTGACGACAGCAGCGCCCGCATCTGCCCGATCCCCGCCTTGTTTGTCCGATACCCGTGACCGATCAGCAGAGTCCGCGAATCAAGCCACACCACGTCGCCCGATTCGGAAGTCCCGGGCAGCCCTATCTCGCCGAACACGGCCATGCCCAGCCGCCCGCAAAAGCTTGCGTGCGCCCGCGCCTCCGCCACCCGATTCTTCTTTCCCGGATTCATCAGGACGAGGCCATGGTCCGTGGCCAGGGAAGCGTCGTGCGCGTAGACGGCATCGAGCGTGAGCGATTCCGCCGCAGGCAGACTCATGATCTCGGCTCCGCTCTCGCTAAGGAGTCGGCACAGAATCTCGTGTTGTTTTTGCGCCGCTGCAAAATCGGGAGCATGCCGGAATCCCAGCTGCCGCCACGTCGCGGCTTTCTGCGACTTATCCCACCCAGCGTTGCCCGGCGGACACACCATCACCCGCAGCAGTTCGCCGGTCATGGAATGACCATTGAAAGAATGACCGTCAATGGAACGGCCGTTAATAGAATGACCGTTGAAATTTTCAACATTCATAGATGAAGGCAAGAGATTTCCGCGCCAGTCGTGTCGCTCCAGGAACCTCTCGCTCCCAGAATCTAAAGAAAGGCGCCCGCAAACGCAACGCAGTGACCAACTCGAGGCCGACAACTCTTGCCGCAATTGATCTCCGCAGCCCGTAATCCATCTTATCTCTTGCCTAAACACCCTCCTCTGATGTACATATCAGCGGTATCTCAATCCACAGCGTGCTCAGAGTTCTAGTAGTTGGTGATAATCCGCGTACTTCGACTCCCGCCCCCATCACAAGTGCGGAAGATCTCAGGAGCCTCATGAAACCGACACTACGTCTTTTCTTTTTCGCCCTCATGCTCTCGCTCATCCCTCAAGTTGCATTTGCTCAGGGCGCCGCCACCGGCGACCTCCATGTCAGCGTGAAAGACCCGAAAGGCAGCGCCGTGACCAACGCCACCGTCATCGTGCGCGATGTCGCCAAAGGTCTGGAACGCGCCGGCAGCAGCGACGGACAGGGCGGCTACAGTGTGCGTCAGTTGGCTCCCGGCACTTATTCCGTCACCGTTGACGCGTCCGGCTTCGCCAAAGCCGAAGCCACCGGCGTCGCCATCACCGTCGGCCAGTTGGCCGATTTACCCATCACGCTCACCGTCGCTGGCGGCAAGGAAATCGTCGAAGTCAACGCCCAAGCCGATATCGTGGAAACTTCGCGCAGCTCCACCACCGACACCATCGGCGAGCGCCGCATCGACAATCTGCCGATCAACGGCCGCAACTACATCCAGTTCACGCTGACCGATTCGCAGGTGCAGCGCGACAGCGCCCCCCAACTCGGCGCCGCACCGACTTCCGGCCTCAACATGAGCGGCCAGCGTGCCCGCTCCAACCTGGTCAATGTTGACGGTGCCGACGCCACTGACAATTCCACCGACGGCGTGCGCTCCACCGTCTCCCAGGAAGACGTGCAGGAATTCCAGATCATCACTAACAACTACGCCGCCGAATACGGCCGCGCTGCCGGCGGCGTGGTCAACATCATCACCCGCTCCGGATCGAACGCGTTCCACGGCGACGTCTACGGATATCTGCGCAATCGTGATTTCCAGGCCGTCAACCCCTTCAGCACCACCTCTAATCCTGCCTATACCCGCGTGCAGGCGGGCGCAGCCTTCGGTGGGCCGATTAAGAAAGACAAGACGTACTATTTCTTTTCCTATGAAGTCACCCGGCGCCACGAAACCGGATTCTCCGCCGTCGGCGCGGACAACTTCGGCCTTACAGGAGTCGACGTCTCGCCATACTTTGGGGCACCGCCGGGAACCTTCGATATCCAGGCCACGCCCGCTCAAGCGGCTTTCCTGAACAGTCCCCCCGCCGGGATTCCGCTCGCCGATTTGCAGGCTTATGCCTTCATGGCCGGCGCTTCTTCAGGCATCGCTCTGAACGGGAGCTATCCGTCATCATTCGCGTTTCTTCCACCGAGCCTTGTTCCCGCCGGGCTGCAGCAGTTTCCTTCTTCTTGCAATCCCGCGTTTGCCTCGGTCGCCGGGTTCAATCCCTATTGCACCGGCCTACCCGCGTCTTTCCAAACGCTGGTCTCGCAAGAAGGCAATTTCCCCGTCTTCGAAGGCACCAGCCTTTACGCCTTTCGCATCGACCACAACGTGAGCAACAATAACCGTCTCACGCTCCGCGTCAATGCCAGCCCCAGCACGATTACCGGCATCGAAGGCAGCGGACAGGACCAGCCCTTCGGTCAAAACGCTTACTCGCGGACTTCGCAACAAAGCTACCGTGATGTGACCGGCGTTGCGCAGGATACCTGGACCCTCGGCACCAGCAAGGTGAATGAATTCCGCTTCCAGTACGCGCGCCGGGGTCTGAATTATTACTACAACACCAAGATCCCGGCCGGCGCCGATCCGGCCGTCAACATTCCCGGTTACGGTTATTTCGGACGCGAGCCTTACTCCTACATTGCACGCGTCGAGACTCGCTACCAGTTCACTGACAACTTCTCCTGGAGCATCGGACGGCACAGCACCAAGTTCGGAGCAGACTTCAACTATCTTCCGCTCACGGCCACCTTCACGGTGAATTATGGCGGCGTTTATGACTTTGGCAGCCAGTCCCTGTTTCCGACTGGCTTCCCCTCCTTTAGCCCGGTGCAAGCCTACGGCTTGGGTATGCCAGGGGACTTCATTCAGGGCCTGGGCAGTCCTAGTGCCTCGTTCTCCAACAAGCCCCTGGGCATGTTCTGGCAGGATTCCTGGCGCGTAAACCACAATCTCACGTTGAACTACGGTGTGCGCTACGATATCGAATTTCCCCCGACGTTCCCGCCGCCAACGGGGCTCGCCGATACCGCGCAAACCGGATACAACTTCCTGGGATTGCAAAAGGGCATCCAGACCGGCACCAAACACTTTCAACCTCGCATCGGTGTGGCGTGGGATCCCAAGGGCGACGGCAAGACCGTAGTCCGCGCTTCATTCGGGGTTTTCTATGACCACCCCTTGCTCGGCCTCTATTTCCTCGGCCAAGCCTCCGACGGCTCGGACAGCGGCCAGTTGGCATTCGCTGGCACGGGATTTTGTTCATCTGCCGGCAGTGCGGGCAACCTCAACGCCATCCCGATTTTCCAGGGCAACCTCATAAATTCCGCCTCACCGCAGTGCGCGCCGTCGTCTTTCCCGCAAGCGAATGCCAATCTCTTCTACGAGCCGAACCGGCAGCAGTTCCAGTCCTTGAATACTCCCAACTCAGTTTTCCTCAACCAGAACTATCTCAACCTGGCCCAGGGAACGTTCCTGCCGCTCGGCTTTCAGCCCTTCGGTTATCCGCAGTCGAAGAACTTCGTTTACGCTTACTCGCAGCAAGCCAACCTGACCATCGAGCGCGACCTCGGCGGTGGCTACGCCTTGAGCTTGGCCTACAATTTCAACGGTGGTCGTCATCTCAACCGTCCCATCAACGCCCAGGCCGTTCGCGGCGACTTGATGACCGCCAATTTCTTCGCGGCCTCCGCGGCCCTCCCGGCCAGCCAAGCCCCCGACAGCCCCTTCACCGTAGGAACCGGATCGGTTCCTTGCGGAACCGGGCCTCTCGGTCCGTGGGTCAGCGCACCGCTCATGAACTTCTTCCGCCGCGGCGGACTGAACCCCGCCATTGCCGCCGGGCTCCAGTTAGCTGGCGCGGGCGCGTGCGTGGCGGAGGCGCAGGCTATTCTTGCTACCTTGCCGGGGTTCAACCAGGCCTGCAATCCCACCGCGTCGAACGGCTTCTCCTACGCCGGCTGCGTCCCCTTCGGCGACATGGACGCCAACTACTCCAACGGCAGTTCGGTCTATAACGGATTCAGCGCCAATCTCCGCAAGCGCTTCACCAAGCACTACGAATTTCTGGCCTCCTACACCTGGTCGCACGCCATCGACGATTCCACCGATCTGCAATCCACTCTTACCCCGCAGGACAGCTATATACCGGGCCTCGATCGTTCTTCGTCGCTCTTTGATCAGCGTCACCGCTTTGTCTTCAGCGGCGTCTACCAGTCCGGCAAACTCAGCGGCAGCGGCTTCGCGAGAAAGTTTTTCAGCAATTGGACGTTCGCCCCCTCGATCGAATTCAGTTCCGGGCGGCCCTTCAACATCATCACCGGCAATGGCGACAACCTCCAGTTGTCTTCTCTCACTGGGCGGCCCAACACCTTTGTAAACCCCGCTTGTACCGCCATCGGCTACGCTCCAGTCCTGTCGAAGTTTTCTCCCACCGGAGTTTTCCAGGAACCCTGCATACTTGACTGGAACGGCCAGATCGGCCCTGCCGGCCTCGAGTCCCTCGACGGCAACCTGGGCCGCAACGCGGGCATCACCCCGTGGACGGTGTTTGACGATGTGCGCTTTGCCAAACGCATCAACTTCGGCGAGCGCGTCAACATGGATTTCATCACCGACATGTTCAACATCGCCAACCGCTACAACGTGGCAGCCGTAAGCCCGCTCTTCACCAACGCCGGTCAGGCCACCGCCGCCTACGACCCGCGCCAGTTCCAGTTCGCGTTGAAATTGAACTGGTAAATCAGACTTTGGAGTTATGCGCTGGTTGTTTCTGCGAGAGAGTACGAACGAATAAGAGTTACTCGTAGGAGCCGTCGGAAGCCTTCATGAATTGTCGCGGAGCGTGCGACACCACGCTCTCTACGGCGCTTCGATTAACTCCATCTTGCCGTCCCGTGTCCGGTGCAACACTATCAATCTGCCCTTGGGGTCGCGGAATACAAAAACATCTTTGTCGCGAAAGTGCGCCTCTTTGATCGCTTCTTCCAAAGTCATCGGACGAAGCGCAACCGAATCCGTGGCATGCACCAGGTGCACTTCGGTGGTTCGCGCCACCGAGGGAAATTTATGAACGAGAACGGAAACCGTGGCATTCTCCGCCAGTCCGAGCGCCGCCTCAAGGTTGCCTTCCAACGACTGGCCGTCAAACTTTTTCCCCGCCTTGCGCTTCTTGCTTATCCACTTCGTTTTATGTTTGAGCGCCTGCTTTTGCAGGTGGTCGAGAGCTTCACTGACGGCCGACGCCATGTCGGTCGTCTGTGCCAGCCCCACAATTGGACCGTGGGGCGGGTCGATCGTGATTTCGGCCTTGTGGCGGCGCTTTTCCACCGTCAGAATCACCTTGGTCTCGAATCGGTCGCCTAGAATTTTGCGGATCTTGTTGAGGCCGTTTTCAACTTCCTTGCGGATGGCGGGAGCGATTTCGTATTTTCTCGCGGTATATTCCACGTTCATCAGGCATGCTCCTGAAAAGATCGATCACCCGATTATTTTTTTACTCTTCTTTGATGGGTGCTAGGAATCTTCATATCTTCCCGGTACTTGGCCACCGTTCGGCGAGTAACCTGGATACCCTGCGATTGCAGAATGCGGGTGATCTGTTCGTCGGTCAACGGCCGGCTTGGATCCTCTTCTTCGATCAGCTTCTTGACACGGCGTTTCAAAATCAGCAGCGAAGTGCCGCCGCCCTCGGGCCCCTGCACGCTTTCCGAGAAAAAATACCGCAATTCGAACACGCCCTGCGGCGTATGGACGTACTTGTTGGCGACCGCGCGGCTGACGGTGGATGGATGCACGCCGATTTCTTCGGCTACTTCCTTGATCATCATCGGCTTCAGTTGATCGATTCCCCGTTCGAGAAAATCCTGTTGCCGCGCCACGATCGAGTAGCACACCTTGGCGATCGTCTGCTTGCGTTGTTCGATATTCTTGATGAGCTGGATCGCGGACTTGTAGCGATCTTTGACGTAGTTCCGCGTGTCGCGGTCATTGCCGTCGCGCGTCATCAGGCGCTTGTACGCGGGATTCAAGCGCAACTGCGGCATGTCTTCATCATTCATGATGACCAGCCACTCGTCGCCGTGCTTCACGAAAGCGACATCGGGCTCAATCAGCCGGGCCGGAACTTTGTTGTAGCGCAAACCCGGCCGGGGATCCAGCGTGCGGACATACTCGAGCGCCGCCTGCACCGCTTCAACTGGACGCCCAATCGCGCGCCCAATTTCCTTGAACTGCTTCAGTGTCACCGCTTTCAAATGCTGATCGACAACGGCAATCGCGTCTCTCACAACTTGCTCGGTCAGGCCATTGCCATTTCTGTGCAGTTGCAACTGCTCCAGATGGTAGCGCAACTGATAGAGCAGGCATTCGCGCAGGTCGCGACAGGCGATGCCCGGCGGGTCGAACTGGCGCACAACCTCCAGCGCTTCGTGCAGATCGGCGACCGTGAAGGTCACATGGAAGCCCACGTCGGGAATCCGCGCGGGCGCTGCCTCCGCTCCCGTACCGGTTTCGTCGTTCGCCGCACTCGGCGGAATCTCAGGCGCCCGAACCCCGGCTGCTGTCTCGGAGTGATTAGCTGGCGCAATACCCTGCAATGCATCTTGCGCGACATTTGTGTGATGGCGCAGCTCTGCCCCGCCGGGACGGGCCAAAGCCCCGTCTCCACACGATGATGCAGTTGCGGCACTTCCCAATGTCAACTGCGGAGGCCCGATGTCTAGTGCAGCAACGCCCTCCGATGCAAGAACAGAAGTATCGAGCTCAGAAGTGTCGAGGTGGAAAGTTTCGAGGTCAGCGGTTTCGCGCGCAGCCTCCGCGACGGCAATCCCCAGTGCCTCCGCTTCACCCACGATCTTGGCCGCCACTTCCACGTCTGCCTCGGGAGCTGCGACCGGAGCGATTCCCAGCAGTTCCTCGTCGCTGGCAATCAGATATCCCTCTTCGTTCAGATTCCCAATGACGAGCTCGGCAGCCTGATGCACCGGCGGCCGCACAGAAATCGCGCCCAGTTGCCACAGCAGGTGGTCGCTCAGGTTCCCCGGCTTCGACAGGAAGTTCTCAAACGAGGGCTTGTCGATCTCTTCCATTTCCCCCGAACTGCGATAACCGGGATCCAGATAGTCCTGGAAGAACGAGCCGAAATCGATCTCCTCGAAAGGATCCTTCTTCTCATCCGCGATGGTCGGACCCTCTTCTGCTGGGGCGGTCACCTTGGCGGCCAGACGGTCGCGCTCTTCCTCCTGGCGTCCGACATCATCGATCATCGGGATGGCATCTTCGAGCTCTTCGAGCACCGGATTCTCGACCATCTCGGCATTGATCATGTCCTTGAGCTCGAGCTTGTTGAGCGCGAGCACCGAGACCATTTGCACGAGACCCGGCGTCAGAATCTGCCGCTGCGATAACTTGACGTTCAGTTTGTGCTGAAGAAGCACCATTTCTCCCTAAAAGAAGTTCTCAGTTCTCGGTTCTCAGCTCTCAGTCAACCCACTGCCCTTAACTGTCCGGCGCAACGGGTGTGGAAAATCTAGCTTCTCATGCACCGAGGTAGATCGTGTGGGCACCAAAGGTCAGTGTGCCCACGCGGTGGTAACCAGTTCTCAGTTCCCAGTTCTCAGTCCACCCCGCTTTTCTGAGAACCGAGAACTGAGAACTGCCTCTTCATACCAATGTGAAGCTTTCCCCCAAATACACGCGCCGCACCTCCGGATCGCTCCCCAACTCCTCCGGCGTTCCGGAGCGGAAAATCCGCCCTTCGTTTATTATGTATGCCCGATCCGTCACCGACAACGTCTCGCGGACGTTGTGGTCCGTAACCAAAATCCCGATCCCGCTAGCCCGCAGATCAGAAATGATTTTCTGCAAATCCAAAACGGCGATCGGGTCGATTCCCGAAAACGGCTCATCGAGCAATATAAATGTAGGGCTGATGCAGAGCGACCGTGCGATTTCTACCCGCCGCCGCTCCCCGCCCGATAACGCATACCCGCGATTCTGCCGAATATGCTCCAGTCCGAGCTGGTCAATTAGCTTCTCCGCCTTTTCCCGCCGTTCATGCCAGGAAATAGGCTGGACTTCCAGCACGGCCAGGATGTTCTCCTCCACCGTCAGTTTTCGAAAAACCGAAGCTTCCTGAGGGAGGTAGCTGATGCCGTACTGGCGCGCCCGTAAATACATGGGAACGCTAGTGATATCTTCGTCGTCATACAGCACTCTGCCGGTGTCGGGAGGAACCAGACCGACGATGGCATAGAATGAGGTGGTTTTTCCGGCGCCATTCGGTCCCAGCAGGCCCACCACTTCACCCTGCAGAACCTGAAGGCTTACTCCGCTGACTACGCGGCGGCCACGATAGGATTTCCCAATTTCGTCGGTGGCCAGCGTATGCATTTATCGTGCCACTTGCGTCCGCGTGATCGCCGGGGACGTTTCCCTTCCATCCACGAGCACCCTATCATCGTGTTTGTAGAAAGTCAACGAATCGCCTGTAGTTTTGCCTCGTTCGGCATCAAAAATGCTAGGAGGTCCGCCGGTCAGGACGTACTTGTCGTCCGCCGACGTGTATACCAATCGCTCACCTGTGGCACGTCGGCTTGGCTGGATGAGCACAACCTGGTCTTCGGCGATAATTCGCTCGACTTGCCCCGGCATCGCCGGGTTCGCCCCCGTTTTCGACTGGCTCCGCGGCAGCAGAAATACCGTCATCCGCTGTCCCGTCATCGTAGCGTCGGACGCCTTCGCCGTCACCCCGCCATCCAGGAAGATTCTCCGCTCCGCATCGACATAATTCAGGCGCGCGGATGTGATGCGGACCGGGGTCACCGTCCCGTTCTTGTCTACCTGCACGAGCACGGTCGTAACTGGCTGCGCCGAGGTCGCCTGCGCCACCAAAGACCGATGGTCCCGATCAAATTGAACCGTGGGAGCCTCAACTACATTCGCGTCTTGCCACAAGCGGGCATCGCCGGTGTACACCGCAATCGCCGTTGAATGATTTGCCGTCATGCTGCGGCTCGTCACGTGGATCGGGTCAGAGGAAGCGAGCATGCCGCCATCCGGTTGCGCCTTCAGATCGGAGTACGAGCTCTTGACGTTGCCCTCGGCAAAGGCGTCGCCGGTCGCCCGGTTCATGCGAACCGTCTGGGCCGTCGTCGTCATGCCCCCGTCCACTACCCGGGGCGATCCCGTCAGCACCGCCAGTTGATCAGCCGTCGTGTACTCTCCGCGCTGCGCCCAAGCCTTTTGCGTGCCATCGACGTAGACGAACCCACCTGTCTGCGTGATCGAGCGGACTCCGCCCTCCGGAAAAAAGGCGACATCAAGCATTCGGCTGGTCGATACTCGATCAATCTGTCCCGGCGAGCCGCTCTTGCTCGATCCGGCCTTACTCGCGTCGGTCTTGCTCGCGTCTATCAAACTGCTGACAATCTTCGCGTCCGGTTCTCCATGCAGCGTCGCCAGGCGATTTTGCTCGGTGAATCTCGCCGTAAACTTGGCGGCTGTAACCACCGTCTTCTGATTTGCGCTCGGTTGCGTGATGACGATCTGCGGCGGTCCGCTCGTCTCGGCACGCTCCAGCAGGCGGCCGTCTTTCACGATAAAGTCCATCACTGGGGCGGTCATTTCAACATCCTGCGTGCCTTCTTGCGCCGGTGTCGACCGGGGTCGTGAGGACGCCGTGGACGATGCCGCGGAAGACGACGGCGTCGCCGCCGCCGCAACCAGCGTCCCGGTCCGACTGCTCTTCTGGGTCAACCGCACGCCGTCTTCGGCATGAACCGTCTTCAGAACCTGCTGCCCGGCAGAGTTTCCGGCAAAGTGCAGCGTTGCCCGCCCGGCGGCAGCATCAGCGGGCTGCATTCCCAGGGAGGCAATTTGCACGTTGCCCGTGAGAATGGCCGTGGTCAGTAGATTCCGCGTGCCCGCCAGGAACAATTCGGCCTGATCGGAACGCTCGTGCAGTTCCGAGTTGCCACGAATCTCGCTGCGCACATCGCCCTCGGCGAGAATGTGGTCCACCGTGTCGTCTTCGCGCAGGAAGAACGTCGCTTGGTCGGACCACCCTTCCTGCTGCTCCCGGGTCATGTGCACTGTGGTGAGAACGACCTGATGAGGCTGCTTCGTAATTACGCCACGATCCGCATTCAGATGGACCGGCTGCGGCCGGTTGACAGTCATATCCACCGCCGACAGCAGTTTCATCGTACCCGTCTTGGCCACATATTCAACGCCCACCGCCGAACCGGATGCCTGTGGCGTTTGAAACTCCACCTTCCCGGCGGCGGAAGCGTCCCCCGTATTCTTGTTGAAGACCAGCCCGTCGGTTTCAAGATGAATCGGGCTTCTCGTTTCTGCCGGAGGCGTCTGGTCCGAATGCTGGATCCCCTCGCGGTTCGCTTCCAGGTCAATCAGCACCGTGCCCTTCGCCGTCACATTGCCCGACACGGGGTCGTACTCGAAGTCATCCCCGGCAACCCGGTCGAAGCGATCGGAATCCTTGCCGTAGATGACGATCTTGACGTTGTGCAGGTCCGCCCGTCCACCCTCTTTGAACTGAACCGCCTTGGAAGCGCTCACGGTAAACTGTGTGCGGCCTTGCTCCGACTTGGAGATGGAAAAGCCCTCGGCGGTCTGCTGAATGTTCAGCCCCACTTTCGCCGGAACGTCGTGGATGGCCTTGCGCAGACTCCAGCGCGCGTAAAAATACATCCCCGCAACCGTAGCAACCATCAGAATCGCGCCCAAGGCAAACCAGCGGCGCAGCCGTGAAACCGGAGAGGCCATGAGAGGCTAGTGTAACTCGCACGCCCCAGTCAGGAGTGCGGTTCTATTGGGAGGGTGCGTCTGGGACGGGAAACTTGTGGCCCAGCCATCGGAACGCGCCTCGCACGATGAAAACGTTCAGCAATATCGAGATCAATGATGCTGCGATCACCGTGCTATAGACACTCTCAGCTACCATCCCCGACGAGCGAGCGACTTGCACGACCACGAATGACAACTCGCCGATCTGCGTCAACCCCGCAGCCACGGCAACCGCGGTCCAGATGGGATAACGGAACAGCCACACGATCGCCGTCCAGACGAGAAATTTGCCGAGTACGATGAGTAGAAGCATCATGCCGAGGAGCGGCAGACTTTTGGACAGCGCCTTTGGATCGATCAGGGTTCCGAGGGAAACGAAGAACAGCGCCACGAACGCATCGCGAAGCGGCACCAGCTGAGCATGCGCATCGTGAAGGTCCCGCGAACCACTAATGGATAATCCGGCAAGGAAGGCGCCGAGCGCGACCGAAAATCCAACTGTCTGCGCCAGGGCAGCCGTTCCCAGGCAAACTGCGATAGCGACCAGCAGGAAAAGTTCCGGGTCCTTCGTCATCTTGGCTCGCCGGAAAAGGCCCGGGATCACCTTGATCGCCAGGAAGACCAGCGGTATCAGGAGGATCAATGCCTTGCCCAGAAGCCATGCGGCCTTCACGAAGCGGCCATCCCCCGAACTGCCAAATACTGGAAGAACCACCGTCATGCAGATGACGGCGAGATCTTCTACCAGAGTGATCCCGATCATCACGCGGCCATAGGTTGTAGCCAGCCGTCCGGTGTCGCTCAGGAGTCGCGCCAATACCATTGTGCTGGCGACCGAGACCGTTGCTCCGATGACGATGCCCTCCCTAAAGCCCCATCCCACGAACTCTGCCGCTGCGATTGCGACGCCCACGATGAACAAAATTCCGATGGGCGCGCCGACCAGGGCAACCCATTTCACGCGCATCAAGTCCGGGATTGAGAATTCGACCCCAATCGAAAACATCAGCAGAACCACGCCGACTTCCGCAAATACCTCAAAGGTATGCAACTCAGACAGGTGGGGACCAGGGGTGTACGGGCTAACCACGATCCCTCCCAGAATAAAGCCTAGAATCAGCGGCAGGCGAAGGCGCCACGCCACCAGGCCCCCAAATACGGCCGCCAGGAATATATAGGTCAGATCGCGAAACAGAAGCGGGTTCGGTTCCATTTTCCGGGTTCCAATTCCAAGCAGGAGGTTAGCCCAGGCTGGGCTGCAATGTTGAAGTCAACTTCTAACCAGGCGGCCTAATTGAGCGCTTAGGAGGCTACGCCCGCCGCACCAGCGTCCCGGCCAGCAGATCGTGCAGTCCCTGTTTGCGCTCGGTGAGCCCAACCATGATGTAGCCGATGAACAAAATCATCCCGGAGAGCCACTTCGCAAAATGCCTTCCCGTCGCGCGTTCGAAGGAGATGCGGTTGCCATTAAGATCGGTGACCTTCATCCCAAAGATCATCTTGCCGAGCGTCGCCTGGTACGACGAGCTTTCCATGAAAGCCTCGTATAACCAGGAACCGAAAACCAACAAGATGAAGGTGACCCCACCACCCAAGATAGCAAGTCCTCTATGGGGGAACCCACCCATCATCCCCCCTGCCAGCCCGAGGCCGCCAAAAATCATGCCCACGGGAGCTATCACAACCCGCACAATGATTCCGTCAATGATGAGTGCAACCACCCGAATCCAGAATCCTCCGTACCCAACCCCCACCGCCGGAGCAACTGCCTGATACGGAGACGCTGAGGCTGAGTAGGACGAGGTTGAGGACGGCGGCGCCACCGGCGTCTGGACCACGCCGGGCGTCGTGGGAGCGCCACAGCGGCTGCAAAACTGCGCGCCCGCGGCATTCTGCGCGCCGCACCTGTTGCAGAAGAACGTTCCATTCATGACCCGGCACTATAAAGATGGATTGGCTTTTTGTCAAAAACCGCCCTGCCAGTTCATGGAGCGACGGGAGTCTAGCCCGTCCGGCCGGGCGGGGACGCCCGCCTCTCCACCGGCGACAGGATTCATAAGCAGGACCTTCGCGGGTACACTGGTTTCGGATCCGCATCGCCCGTAGCGCATCCCAAAAAACGCGAATGAAAGCAACCACCGGTTTTCACTCAACATGCCAGCCGTGAGCGTGGCTTCCACCGTCCTCAATGAGCGCGATGACATCGACGCCCTGGTCGAGAGTCTGATGCAGCAGACTCTCGCTCCCGCCGAAGTCATCATCGTCGATGGCGGTTCCACCGACGGCACATGGGAACGTCTCGAAGCCGCTCGGTCAAAATACCCGACCCTGGTTCCCATCCGCGATGAAAGCTGCAGCCTGCAACGTTCTCCGGGGCCGATCGCACGCGGCCGCAACATCGCGACCGCAGCAGCCTCTTCCGATGTCGTCGCCTGCGCCGACGCCGGCTGCACCTACAGTCCCGACTGGCTCGCCAACCTCACCGCCCCGATTTTCAACGGCCACTCCCAGTATTCCGTCGGCGGATCGTATATCGACCCAACAAAATCCACCGTCTGGGACATCGCCTCCGCGCCCTTCTTCGGAATCAAGTTAAACCCCGACGCGGCCACCAAGTCCTGCACCGCCCGCTCCATGGCCTTCCGCAAAGAGCTCTGGCAACGCGTCGGCGGATTCCCCGAGACCGTCTTTCTCGGAGAAGACACCATATTCGATTCCAAGGTGCGCCAGCTTGTGATCCCGGCCTTCGCGGAACGGGCGAAGGCGTGTTACCAACCGCGCCACACTTTCCGCTCGGCCCTCCGGCAAATGGTCAGCTATTCCGTAACCGACGGAGTGTTGGGCGGACGCACGGCCCGCTTATGGCGCAATATGGCTCGCTGCCTCGCCGAGATTTTTGCCGTATTCGCTCTCGTCTACTCGCCCATACCGCTGATGTGCGTACTCGCGCTCGAAATCTATTTTGCCTTCCGGTTGGATTGGACCGACCTCCGAAAAGCTCCGCTGCGAACGCTGCCCGCACGCCTCATCTATTCCCTGATCGTCCCCTGGGTGGTCGCGTGGTATCAGACTGCAGGCAGCATCACCAGGAAAAACCGTCCCAACCGGCAGAATTTCAGCTAACGGGCCGTTGACCCAGCGGAACACCGTCGTCACTTGTCTCGCCCCTTGCCAGTCGTTAGTGTCTATCTGGGGACGCAGAATCAGACGGCTCAGAATAGCGGGCTGCTATTCCCCTTGCCAACGCCCGTCTGCCAGGAAACGCCTGCGCCCGCCGGAGACACATGGACCACAGTCATGCAGCCGTGCCCTCAACGCCGCCCTGGTTCCTTCGCCCAGGAACCATGGAAATTCTCGCCTGCGTTGTCACTGCGCTGGTCTATCTCGGCGCGCTCGCTTTTGGATTCGTTTACGACGACGTTCTCCAAATCTTCCAGAGCCCCGCGCTGCACTCATGGCGTTATCTGCCGCAGTACTTTACGTCGGACGTGCTGGCCGCGCTGCATCCGGGCGCGGGCGGAAACTACTACCGCCCGCTGCTGTTGTTGTGGCTCCGCTTGAACTATGTGCTGTTCGGCCAGGAACCCGCCGGCTGGCACGCGACCACCGTGCTGTGCCACCTGCTCGCTACCTATCTCGTGTTTCGGGTCGTCGAACAAGTTGCCGGCGACCGGATGGTCGCCTTTACCGCCGCGCTCCTCTTCGGTGTGCACCCGGCTCATATCGAGAGCGTGGCCTGGATCTCCGGTGTATCGGACCCGCTCATGTCGTGCTTCCTGCTGGGCAGCCTGTTGGCGTTCTTCGCATGGCGGAGGTCGGCAAAGGTTGCGACCGCAGTCTGTTCCCTCGTTCTTTTCGGATTTGCGCTGCTCTCGAAAGAGACGGCCGCGGTTTTGCCGCTTCTCATTTTTGCCGCGGTGCTCGTGGAATCGCAGCCTCCCGGTGTGTCGCAACCGGCCCTGCGTAGATTCGGGCTCGCGATCCGCGAATCTGCGCCTTACGTGCTCGTGGCCCTTTTCTATCTGTTTGTGCGCTCGCGGGCCCTCCACGGGTTCTCTCATCCCGCAATCTCGCTATCGTGGGCCCGGATGTTCCTGACTTGGCCTGCGGTCCTGTGGTTCTATGCCCGGCATTTACTTTTGCCCACAGGCCTGAGCGAGTTCTACTCCCTCAACTATCAGGATCACGCCACCGGGAGCGGCTTCTGGCTGCCCCTGGCGCTCCTGACGATCCTCCTCCTGGCCAGTTGGTTTTCCATTCGCGCTCTTTTCCATGGCAGTGCGGCACAAAGCAGTGCAGCACAACGCAGCACGGCGTGGTTTGCGGTCGCGCTCATCGTCTTGTCTCTGCTGCCGGTCCTCGATCTGCCCTCGCTGACGGTCGGCGACATCGTCCACGACCGCTACCTCTACCTGCCCTCGGTTGGATACGTGCTGCTCATCGCACTCAGCCTGCGCGAAATCGAACGACGCCTGCCCTCGTTCCGCACCATCTCGTTCTCGCTGGCCAGCGCTGGCCTGGTTGCGCTGGGGTTCGCGGCGCTCGCAGTAACCCAGCAAACGCAGTGGGCGAACGACATTCAGCTCTATACTCGCGGCCTGGAATCGGCTCCGGACAATTTGACGGTCCGCGACAATCTCGCCAACGCTCTACTCGCCGCCAACCAGCCCCAACGCGCCATCCCCATGTATCTCGAGGTTCTGCAACGCAGCCCCGGCTTCTGGCGATCGAACTACAACCTGGGACTCGCTTACTACAAGACGGGCAACTCCGCCGGGGCCGAAGACTACCTCGAGCGGGCCATCAAGATCGACCGCGGCGACTCCGATGAGTTCATCTACCTGGCAGTCGTCGAACTGCAACGGAAGAAATTCCCTGAAGCAGCCGAGAATGCCCGCCAGGCAATCGCACGAAATCCGCAAGCTCGTGGCTACCACTTCATTCTCGGATTGATCCGGGAAGCCCAGGGAGATCGGAACGCCGCGATTGCTGCGTTCATGACCGAGGCGAACGAGCATCCGGAGAACACAGCCGCAATCACGGAACTGCAAAAAATCGAAGGAGCTCCGGCAAGTCCTCAGCCCTGAGATCTGCCTCCGGCACTCACAGTACATGCCCGCCAGATACCTACCTTCGTAACCGCCCTGTCTCTAGACTGAAAGTACCCCTGCAAAGCAGGAAAGGCTGCCCCCGAGTCATCGATCTTTCAGGAAGTTCTCAGTTCTCGGTTCTCAGTAAGAACCTGTAGAACCGTGGAACCTGGAGTTTTCTGAGAACTGAGAACTGAGAACTGAGAACTGGTTTCATCCTTTCCATCGGTAGGCGTCCGGTTGGGCCAGTCCTATATGCGCCAGCACGCGGTTCGCGAACTCCCGTGCCATGGCATCGGTGCTCGATGGATGGTTATAGAACGTTGGGATCAGCGGGAAGATCGTCGCACCCGCATCCGCCGCCAGCGACATGTTGCGGATGTGAATTTGGTTGAGCGGCGTCTCGCGAACACACAGCACGAGCGGCCGGCGCTCCTTGAGAGTCACATCGGCGGCGCGCTCGATCAGGTGCGAGGCCGTGCCGTTGGCAATGCGGCCGAGCGTGCCGACGCTGCATGGGATTACGACCATCGCGTCCGAAGGATACGACCCGCTGGCCACGTTGGCCCCGATATCGCTATTGGACTGCTGCTGAATCTTTGCCGAAGGCGCGCCGATGATTTGACCTAGGAGATCGGAACGGCCTTCGACAGCGAGTTCCTCGGCCATGACGCGCAGGCCGCTGTCGGAAGCGATGAAGTTCACCGTCTTCACTCGCGGATCGCGTTCCACGGCGAGTAGAAAGTGCTTCAGAAATAACGACCCACTGGCACCGGTAGTGGCAATAGTCAGGTTTCCCGGCGGAAGCAGAGGCAAAGTTTGTGCTCCACGAGGCATCCAATGGGCGGCCTCGAAAACCTGAGGATAAGGACGCAGGAAAGGCAAGTCAAGGAGGCTCTGACAGCTGAGCACTTCACTGACTTGTCATCCCGAGCGGAGCGAGGGACCTGCAGTTCGTTAGCGAAAGCGAACGGCGAACGACCAACGACGGATTTATGGCAACCACCGGCATCTTACGATCGCGGCGCAGTGCCGCCCAGCTCCACGCTATCGCCAGCGTCGAGCGTGAGATTCGCGCCATTGATCCCGCCGCCGGACGCAAATATCTCCGCGACTTTCGCGAGGCCTACCGCTCCTACCAGAAAGTTCTCACCCCCAGCGATGTCCGCCACCAGATCGCCAGGGCTGGAATCGTTTTGGTCGGCGACTACCACGCCCTGCCCAACTCGCAGCGCTATCTGGCCTCGCTCCTCCGCGATCCCGAACTCCACCAGCGCCCCGTAGTGCTGGGAGTCGAAACCGTTTTTTCCCGCGACCAGCATATTCTCGACGAATGGCTCCGCGCCGAGATTGCCGAAGACGAACTGCGCCAACGTATCCGTTTCGAACTTGACTGGGGATACGACTGGGCTCCATTTTACGAACTGCTCTCCGCCGCCCGCGACCACGGCGCATTCATCTATGGCCTTGATTGCCCGCCTCGCGAAGACCTGCGCAAAATCGGCGCCCGTGACCGCCACGCCGCCGACAGGATTGCCGAACTCCGCCGCCAGCATCCCGCCGCGCTCATTGTCGTGTTGTTCGGCGAGTCGCACCTCGCGCCCCAGCACCTGCCCGCGCTGCTCCAGCAACGGCTTCCCGCGGAACCCATACTCACGGTTCTGCAAAACGTAGACGCCCTCTACTGGCATGCCGCCGGAGAAGCCCGCGACCACGTCGAAGCCGTCCTAGTCCGCAAAGAAGTACGCAACCAGGTTCGCAAACATGTCCGCGAACATGTTCTCTGCGTCTTCAACGCCACGCCGTTGGAGAAATACGAGAACTACCGGCTCTGCCTCGACCGCTGGCGACGCGATGATGATGACCACAGCGCGCCCGACCTCGGACCCACGCTCTACAATCTGATCGAAGGCATGGTACGTTTTCTAGGCATCAACCAGTACTCCCCGCACAACACGACGCAGCCCCGGCTCCTGGTTGACCTTATGCCCGAAGTCTACTCGCGCAGCTCAGATGCGCTCCTGCGCCGTCTTTTATCGCGCAAGGGATTCACCGCCGAACACCGCCGATCCCTGCTCCGCCAGGTCCGCGAGCGCGGCAGCGTCTACCTCACGCCCATCAACGCCGTGTACGTACGCCAGTTTCGCATGACCTCCTCCGCCGAAGACGCTACCCGCTTCCTTCATCAAGCCTGTCGCGGACTGCCGAATCTTTCGAACGGCAAGATTTTGGCACAGCACACCGCACCGCATGCCGTGCCAGTAGCCCAACCGCTAGCCCGGGACGACGCGTTTTACATGGCCGTCTTCGAACACGCGCTCGCCTTTTTCGGATCGCGCATCTTACACCCAGCGCGTCCCGCTCTCCGCGATGCTGATCTCGCGGATTTGTTCGACGTGACTCGTGAAGACCTGGAACACCAGACCTCGCTTCCCTTCGTCGCCGCCGTCGAAGCTCTCGACTTCCTGATCCAACACCGCGAGCTCGTTCTTCGTTGTAACCATAGTTATAAGCAAAGTTATAAGCAACTTTGTAAGCAACGCTCCCGGCGCCAGCCGTCCGCTCCCGAATCCTTCGCGCCAATTCCCGCCTTCACCGGCCGCCAGTACGAATACGCCGCCCAGCAACTCGGTTACCTCACCGGCAACGATCTCTATGAAGCCTATCTTGAAGGCCGCCTGACTACCGCCGCCCTGCGCAAGCTCTTCCTCACCCACATAGAACAGCCCGGTGTAGCCCGCGAAGCCTACGTCCAGCTAAGAGCGCACCTGCGCTAGGACCGTGACTCATAAGGCGGAGGGACAGGCGTCTGGCCCGCCAATGAACTGCTTCCCAAGAAACTTTTATGAGATGAGTTGGTGAGCTTTAGAAGATGTTGGAGTCGCGGCGAGTCAGGATGACGCGTTCGATGCTTAGCTCGTTACCGACAATAATATAGTTATAGGGCGAGCCGTTCAGCAGCGATGCCAACACATCGCGCACCGGGGCCGGACCCAGATCGGCGCTCACTTCTTCGTGCTCGGCGCCGGCCGGAATGGCGATCGCGGCGTTCGTCTGACGCTGCACTTCGGACAACACTTGCGCGAACGTAGCTTTCTCGGCGTGAATGCGCAGCATTCCGTCTGCAAGGGTCACGGTCACCGGCGGTGTCGCCGTCGGCGCTGCGGGAGGCGGCGCGGTCGTATTGGAGACTGCGGGAGAGACTCCGGCGGCCGCAAGACTCGTCTCCGCGGCAATCGAGGCATTCTGAAGTTTGGCGGCGGGCGCAAGGGGCACAGCGGGAGGCTGGGATCCAGCGGCGGTAACCGGACCGGCCTTCACCGGATCTACCTTTACCGGACCCAGCCTCACAACGATCGCATTCTGGGTTGTCGAAATCCGATACGACTGCGGCTCCACCAGATCGAGCACGACGCGCGTGATCGGAGGATCGTCGAAAAACAGTCCAGAGCGAATTCCCTTCAGCGCACCGCGATTGACTTTCAGAGCGTGCAACTCGGCGGAGGGAAGCGCACCCGGAAAATCCACGACGATGCGATCGGGTCCGGTGATGGCCTGGGTATCGGGCGCGACCGGAGCTCCAGAAGTCTGTATCTCCACTTCCATCGCCGCATCGCTTCCGCGCACGACGACGTGCTCGACGCGAGCGCTTCCCGGCGCGCTCTTTACCGAACTATTCTGCGGGTTCTTCGGCGCAGACGTCTGCGCCAAATTCGGCACGGACAACAGCGCCGCAACCGCCAGCGGGGCTCCGACATAAAAGAGGCGTGGCATTGTGGCTCTGAACAAAGTCTAGCAGCTAGCGCAGGGACAATGCCGGGCCCGCGATCAACTTTCACTGCCGGCCGCTTGTACCGGACGTTGACTATTGTTCTCCGAAGCGGCTAGCATTTTTCCACTGCAAAGGAGGCGACTCAAATGGATCACGAGTCTAGGGACGGAGACCTTGTTCGGTTGAAAAGTGGCGGACCCGGCATGACTCCGCAATGTTGTCGATCGCAGAGACCATGGGTGCGTGTGATGCGTGGCTTTACCGCGGTCGGCATAACCCTGATGGTGATCGCCTCGCTTACGGTTCCCGCCGTTTCCAAAGACAAAACGAAGACCTTCCAGACAGGCAAACTGCTTGACGTGAGGGTCGAAGACGCGAGCAAGGGAACTGCGGTTACTGTGAGCAGTGGAACTGCTATTATCGGCACCCCGATTCCCGGCAGGCTCTACACCTTCAGGATTCAACTGGAAGACCTGGTTTACGTTGCGGAGTACAAGGAGGGGAAGCGAAGTTACAAACCTGAGTGGATCGTGAATGATCCCATAGAGCTACGGTTGGAAAAGGACAGGATGTTTCTGAAACGCCCCGATGGAAAGGAACTGGAAGTGGCAGTCATCAAGAGGGAGCGCCAGAACTGAGTGTGCCGTGCCGCGATCCATTTGTGCTCCGTTAACGTCATGAATGGCCTATCCAGTTTTTCTTAACCGTCTCCGGGATTTGTGAGCATTATTGCTCAGACCCTTTTTCCCCTGATTTGCTATCCTCGAATCGTTCTCGGTGTGCCCGAAATGTCTACCTGGGATTTGCGCGCGGCTGTGCGCACGGCACGACGCCAGAGAGGGCGCGCAGAGGCAACAGAAAATGGAGGCTGTCCCATGAAGAAACTGATGTTCGTACTTGCGATGTTGAGTCTCGCTACGCTGTGCTGGGCAGGGTCGGCGCGGGAAGATGCTACCGACCGGCTGGAAAACGCCACCAGTGTGATGCACGAAATTATGGGGATGCCCGACAAGGGAATCCCGGAAGAAGTGTTGGAGCACGCAAAGTGCATAGCGGTTATACCGCACATGGTCAAAGGCGGCTTCATCTTCGGAGCTGAAGGAGGCAAAGGCGTAGCCACCTGCCGCACGGCGAATGGCTGGAGCGCGCCCGCGTTCATCACCCTTTCGGGCGGAAGCTGGGGCCTGCAGATCGGGGTCGAAGCTGTGGACGTGGTATTGATCTTTCAGAATGACAAAGCGATGCAAAGGCTGCTCTCGAGCAATTTCCAAGTTGGAGCGGACGCTTCCGCGGCAGCGGGTCCGGTCGGACGGCATGCCACCGCCGGTACGGATTGGAAGTTGGATACAGAGATCCTGACCTACTCCCGTGCCAAGGGTGCCTTCGCCGGCCTCACGCTGACAGGTGCATCGTTCCGTCAGGACAGCGATTCCCGGAAAGCGATCTACGGAAGCAACGTCACAACTCGTGCTTTGCTGTTGGGCAAGGTGCCGGTTCCGGCCGTAGCCCAGCCGTTCCTCGCGGAAATTCGGTCAGCAAAAGCTGAGGCCAAAGCCGACAAATAGCGCACAGCCGGCTGGAAGGCACTGCGCTTTCTTTACGGTACGAGGGGTTGAGCGTTGCGCAGCGCGTCTTCGAGCGTCTGATTGCTGGGGACGCTTTCGTCCACAACGCGCCAGCCGTCGTCATAGCTGCGGAATCCGACGGTCGAGCGGTAGCGCACTCCGTTGTCGTAAAGCGCCGCGCCCACCGGATTGATGGAAACCCAGCGCCACGTGAATTCGACATCGGCGATGTTGGTGCCCTTGCTGATTCCGGAAATGCCCACCAGTTGTCGGCGCGCGACCGGGATCTCCATCGGGCCATTGTCGCGACCATTGCCGGTAAGCGCACTCGAAATGAGGGGCCGTACCGTCTCCACCCCGAGCGGCGTCAGCAATACGTCCCAGCAGGGCGGAGGGTCGATTCCGGCGGGACACTTCACCTCGCTGCCGATGAGCCATCCGCGTTGCTGTAACACCATGTAGTCGGGAGCACTGAATTCCTTATTGGAAACGATGCCGGTCCGGAGCGAGAACAATTGTGGCTCTTTGAATGTATCGGAGGCCGAGATCAAATCGGCGGCGAGCCGGCGCGTCAGGAAATTGCGCGGAGAACAGCCCAGGTCCATCCACAATAGGATCAGACACAATAGGACTCCCAGCAGCAATATTCTCGCCGTTCGCATGAATGTCGATTATTGTCGCGAATGGATTCTAACCAATTGTGCCTGCCTGCGGGGCAGAAAAGGTGAGGCTGTAATCTGGCCGTCAAAATTCCTCGACCACCGGCCCGGGACTGGCGCGTGGCAGGCCGGGCAATCGCCTTGCGCAGTCAGCCTGTACTTCCTAATCAAATATCCATAGCGCTGGATCAGCATTTCGCCACACTGATGGCAATGAGTATCTTCCAGACCCTCCACCCGCCCGGGAAGGTTGCCGGCGTAGATGTAGCGCAATCCAGCTTCACGGCCAATGGCAACGGCCCGCAGCAAATCTCCAGCACGCGTATCGGCGGGCGAAGTCATCTTGTAGTCCTGGTGAAAGGCGGTCACGTGCCAGGGGATGTCGGGCGAAACGCCGGCCAGAAATGCGGTCAGCTTCCGCAGTTCGTCGTCGCTGTCGTTGAAGCCGGGAATGAGTAAAGTGACGATCTCCAGCCACACGCCCATCCGGTGCAAACTGCGGATGGTATCGAGGCTCGGCTGCAGGCGTCCGCCAAGTTGGCGATAGTGGTGATCATCAAAGCTCTTGAGGTCCACCTTGTAGAGATCGATCCAGGGGTGAAGATACTCAAGCACCTGCGGCGTCCCGTTGCCGTTCGAAACAAACGCGGTCAGCAAGCCCGCCTGTCGGGCCTGGCGGAAAACCGCAACCGCCCACTCGCTGGTGATCAGCGGCTCGTTATAAGTGCTGACCACAACTTTTGCGCCTTGCGCAAGCGCGTCTTTGACCAGCAGCTCCGGATCCGCTTCGAGCGGCGGAGAGACAGCGTTCGGGTCGCGCAGCGCCTGCGAGGTGACCCAATTCTGGCAATAGGAGCAGTGCAGATCGCAGCCCAGCATTCCGAAACTGTAGGCAAGGGCACCAGGGTGGGCGTGGAAAAACGGCTTCTTCTCGATGGGATCACACTGCGCTCCAGCGACATAGCCCCAGGGAACGTAGAGCGTGCCACCCCGGTTGAAGCGAACCTTGCAGACACCGGGTTGTCCCTCCGGAATCGGGCAGCAGTGGCCGCAGGCATAGCAGCGCACGCGATTGCGATCCAGCCTTTCCCAAAGAGCAGAGTCGCCCTGGCGGACGCGATCGTCGGCAGCGAGAATGTCGTGCAGCGTAGCCACACCTATATTCTACGGCTCAGGGATTAGGTCTGTCTGTGGTTAATAAGGCTGCCGCTTGTAGAGACGGGGCTCGCCCCGTCTTTCGCTGCGAGTGGAGACACGGCAAGCCGGTCTCTACCCGAAGTCAGTTGCCGTTTCAGTTCGTCCCGGATTTCGCTTGCTGGTTATGGGACTGGATCCAGGCTTCTGCCTGCTGGCGCGCAGCCGCGATCTGCTCCCGGGTCATTTGCGAAGCCAACCCCTCAAGTCGAGATTTGCTGTTCTCGTCACCCTGCGCGAGCGCGATTGCAGACCAGAAGTAGGCTTTGGAAAAATCCTGAGGGACTCCACGCCCTGCCCAATAGTAAGCGCCGAGCGTAGCCTGCGCGATAACATGCCCCTGTTCGGCGGCGCGCAGGAACCACTGCATGGCCTGCACGTCATCCCGCGGAACGCCCTCTCCGTTGTGGTAGCGCACGCCCATCTGCCATTGCGCGTCAGCATCTCCCCGATCAGCGAGCTTGTGCAAGCTTCCCAGGGAATACGCTTGCGCTCCATGATCGGTCGCGCTTTGTCCTGAAACCGTCGAGGCCGCCTCGACCGCGGACTGCTGCGGCGCTTGCGGTGAATCGGCCCAACGCTTCTCGATTATGGGACCGGCCAGATAGCCGAGGACCATCGCCACCACTGCAACGACCAGTCCGATCAGTGTGCGATAGCGAGATGAAGGTACGGGCTCTGGAATCTCCTCTGCGACGATTTCTTCGGGGAGCTGCTGCAAGACTTGCTCGGGAAGCTCAGGCTCCCGTTCCCACAAGGCCTCGCGAAGCGCGTGGATCGAATCGAACTCGATCAATCCTGGCCTTGAAGCCGGAGGCTGCGACACGGCCGAAACGGCCTCTGGCCTAACCGGCGTTTCCAGTTGAGTCTTTTCAGGCGCGGCGTTTTCAGGCGGGGCTTTTTCGCGGGGAGGCTTGGGCATCATTTCGACCAGCTGGCCCAAGACCGTCCCGTGGGCCTTCGTGAAGCCGCGCGCATGCGGAGAGAAGACCTCCAGCAGGCCAATCACCCGGAACCCGGACACAATAGGAGCGGCCATGAGCGAGCCTATGCCCAGCGTGCGACCGATTTCCGGATCGACACGCGCGTCGTTCCCCAAGTCCTCGCACGAGACGAGAAGTCCGCTGCGAACGCATTCTCCAGACAGCCCTTGTTTTACGTCCACCGGAGCTCCCAGCGGCGGAGCGGGTTCACCGGCTCGCGCCCGGCAGATCATCTTGTCATCCGTGAGCAATGCCAGAGCCGCGCCACAGGCTCCTGTGAGACTCAAGGCGCGCTCGGTGATAAGTTGCAAAACTGCATCGATGTTGTCACCGATCTCGCGGACCTCGCGGCCAACCGCTTCCACCGATTCCACCGAACTGAGCGTTCCGCTTTGTTCGGCGATCGGAACAACACTGCCGGCTTTAGTCACCAGCACCGGCTCCGGTGATTTTTCTTCCTCGCGGCGCGCGCGTTGCTCGGTTCGAGCAGCGTGGTTGGAGCAGGCGATCAGCAGGTTGGCAAACAGCCATTCTTTCAGTATCTGCCGGGAACTCTCCGGTAGCCCGGAAAACCGGATGCCTCCGCGGCCAGCATCATCGCTCCATATCACCTGGCCACTGCCATGGATGTAACTCTTGGTTTCAGGAAAATCGAGGCAAAGCGTTACCGCCCGGTTCATCTCCAGCCGTTCACTGGTTTGGACGGCGAAGCCCTCTTCGTGCAGGTCGAGCAATTCGCTCAGATCCACAACCATCCCGGTCTGCGGCCCATTGAAACTGGCGTAAACCGGCGTGCAGAGTTTTTGACGAACACGGCGCCGTCGCTCTCCTCTCGGAGGCGCTGCACCTGGATCCGGTAACCTGAGAATGCTTTGATCCATGGTTTCCCCTCCATATTAACTCAGGGATCGAGAGGAAGAGCAAGATCAATCGAGATGGAAAAGCGATGGGTTTGGCGAACAATTAGTTGAACCCAGCCGAGGTTGCGGCCACCGCCGCACGCCGCTCTGCCAGCTTCTGTTGGCGCCGGGCAAGGCGTCTTTCCAGCCGCTCCAGTCGATCGCGGCCCTCTTGGGTGTTCAAGACCACCTTCTCCACGGTGAGCAGAAACTGGGGGAGCTTTTGGCGAATTTCGGTCAGAAAGGGCCTGAATTTTGCATAGACGCAATACATCTCACCGCTGGCATCGAAGAACAACCCCTCATGCAGCGCGCCTCTCAGCACGAATGACGCAGCCATTTCCCAGTAGCTCGTTACCTGACGCAACCATGTATTTTCCGGGCTGGGATACGCCCTGGCGATGCGCAGGGTATCTTCGGCGCTTTCCGGCCAAAACTCGGCGGCGATAAAGTGCCGGGCCTTTCGCATCTCTGTATCCCGTCGCAGATCATAGAGCTGGAGAATAACCTGGGCTTCTGCGGCCGTCGCGCATTCGGAGGTCGTCGCCACCTGATTTCTGGATGACCTGGACTTGCTGGGCATGGCTCTGCTCCTTGACATTGACATTGGCATTAACGATGAAGGCCCGCACTGCCAATCGAGCGCAGCATATTACGAGTCAAGAACACACGCAACCGTGAAAGCAATGAAAGCGGGGCGGTGCTCTGCATCCATCTCGATTCGGGACTCACCGTGTTGGCTCCCAGCCGCCACTCTTTTCGTCGTGTCGCGAGGCTAGAATGTGGATAATGGAGCAATCGGGACGGCGTTTCACCGCTGTCCGCGGGAAGGTGCCTATGCATCAGGTCGCTTGTTCGACGGGCTACCAGAACATTTGCTTTGAAACCGAACAAAACGTCGCGGTGGTCACTCTGAATCGGCCCAATCGCCGCAATGCCCTGTCGCTCGATCTCATGCTCGAGTTGCTGGACTGTTTGGATGGCATCGGCAAAAATAGCGAACTGCGAGCCGTCATCCTAGCCGCCGCGGGGAAAGTCTTCTCTTCCGGTCACGATCTGAGTGAAATGGTGGGAAAGGATATCAACGAGTATCGGCGAACCTTCGACGTTTGCTGCGAGCTGATGACCAAAATCCAATCCATCCCGCAACCTCTGATTGCAGAAATCCAAGGAATAGCGACCGCCGCCGGATGCCAGTTGGTAGCAACCTGTGATCTGGCAATTGCTGCCGAAGAGGTGTCGTTCGGCACACCAGGAGTACGAATCGGATTGTTCTGCACCACGCCCATGGTTGCTCTGAGCCGCGCCATCGGCCGCAAGCGTGCGCTCCAGATGTTGCTGACCGGCGACATGATCCCGGCGGCCACGGCGGCGGAATGGGGACTGATGAACAAGGTAGTCCCGGCGGCGTCCTTGCACGAGGAGACACGCGCCCTTGCCCGGCGCATCGCCCAAGCCAGCCCAATCACGCTGGCGATCGGCAAGCAGGCCTTCTACACCCAGATCGACCTCGACCAGCCCAAGGCGTATGCCTACGCGAAAGAGATCATGACCATGAACTCCATGGCGGCGGACGCACAGGAAGGCATCTCCGCCTTCCTGGAGAAACGCCCGGCGTGCTGGGTGGGAAAGTAACAGGTTTCGCGTTGGCGTTTTCGTTCGGCGTCAGACAGTGAATCTATGCGATCCAGGCTATGGGCAATCGGCGCCGCTGTCATTCTCTTCCTGCTACTCTTCGGGTTTTGGAAATCAGCCCATAAGGAAGTCGGGGAAGTCCGCGTTGCTTACCTGCAGATCATCCCGAGCCTGCCGGTTTTCATAGCGCAGGAACAGGGACTTTTCGACCAGGAAAACCTGCGGCTGAAAGCGATCGCGGTGGGCAGCAGTAACGATCTGGTGAACACCATGGTTGCCGGCCAAGCCGATATTCTGCCGGCAACGTCGCTGGTGCCCATCATTCACCTGGAAATCCAAAGCCCCGGTCGTGTGCGCATCTTCTCGCACAGCCGCATGAATGAAGCCAACGCGCTCGACAAGATTATCGTCCGCGACTCGTCTCCGTTGCACACCGTCGAGGATTTGCACGGAAAGAAAGTAGGAGTGTTTCCCGGCACCGCACCCAGTCACATGCTGGCCGCGTTTTTCAAGAAGCATGGAGTCGATCCAGCCAGCGTTACGATGCTGCAATTGCCGCCGCAGGCCCAGCTCTCCAGCCTTGAATCCGGAGCGGTGGATGCGCTTTTCGCCTATGAGCCGGTGACCACAACCGCCCTCGTCCACGGCGGCTATCGCCAACTCTTCGGATCGGTCTACGCCGACCTGCTGAACCCGTGCCCCATTGGGGCCTCAGTGATTTCACGGGAGTTCGAGCGCAACCATCCGCATCTGGCGGTGCGCGCCGTGCGCGCTCTGCAGCAGGGAGTGGACTACATGTCCGCGCACCCGGCCGAGTCGCGCACCCTGCTGACCAAGTACATCAAACTGCCGCCGGAAGTAGCCGCGCGGGTGAATGTCGCCGACGTTACCCTGTCGAACCAGGTTGATATCGCCAACCTCCAGCAGTTCATCGATCTGCTCTACCAAATTGGCGAGATCCCGGAACGAATCGACGCCCACAGATTGGTGGATCCGACCCGATGAGCGGATCAACGAGCGGGCCAATCAGCGGTCCAATCAGCGGTCCGGCGCTTTCCACGCGCAGCGCGCTTGAACTCGAGGGCATCGACTTCTCCTTCGCCGCCCGCGCTAACGGCATCAATGTAGCGTTGTACAAAGACTTCTCGTTGCGCATCGAACAGGGTTCGATCGTGACCATCATGGGCGCCAGCGGCGCCGGTAAGAGCACGCTCGGCCGCATCATGGCCGGCATCGTCATCCCGCAAAAAGGAATCGTCCGCCGTTCTCCGGACTTCAAACGGCCGTCCGACCTGGTATACGTGGACCAACATCCGATGAACGGCGTTTTCCCCTGGCAGACCGTCCTCGAGAACGTGCGTTATCCGTTGGAGAAACTGAAGTGGGAAAGCCGCGAGCGTCGCGACCGCATCTGCTACCTGATGACCCTGTTCCGGCTGAGCGCGCTATCCGATGTTTATCCCGCGCAGCTTTCCGGAGGCGAGTTACAGCGCCTGGCGCTTTCCCGGTGTCTCTCCTGGAAACCGAAACTGGTGATTTTGGATGAACCCTTCTCGGCGCTAGACGGCCAGGTCAAAGCCGAGATCACCTCAGCCTTGCACGAGCTCGCGCTCAAAGATCGTATGACGCTGGTCCTAATTACCCACAATGTCGCGGATGCCCTGGCCCTGGGCATGCGCTGCATCATCATCGCCAGAAGGCCGGTAAGGGTGATGTCCGATCTCGACTTCCACCTGGGTTTTCCCCGCGAGGAGAACACGGCCGATTACGGCGTCATGCAGCAGGCGCTGATCAACGGCATCCGCGACGGACTGGTTTAGGCGACGCATCGATTTAGATGATGATGGACGTAAACAATGGACTGGCTTAGGCGAAAATGGCGCGCGTTGTCCTTCGTTGGCGGCCTACTTGCACTGTGGGCCATCGTCGCCGCGCTGCGTCTGGTCGATCCCATCATTCTCCCCGCGCCCTGGAACGTGGCTCGCGCTATGCCGGGCATGCTCCGCGAGAGACTGCTTGCGGATATCGGCTGGACGCTGTTCCGTGTGCTGGCGGCCTTGGTGATTGCCTGCGTGTTCGGTATTCCGGCGGGATTGTTTCTCGGTTATCGCCAGCGCGCCTATAAAGTTGTCGAAGGCCCGTTGCACGCCTTGCGCTCCATTCCCGCTTCCGCGTTGTTCCCGTTGTTCCTGATCGTGGCCGGAGTAGGAGAGACCTCGATCGTAGCGCTGGCAGCCTATCCCAGCCTGCTGGTGATCCTGGTCAATGCGGTTTCGGGCGCAGCCCTGGCCAATCAGAGCCGCCTCTACCAGGCTCGCTTGTTAAACCTGAGTTCCTTCCAGATGGTTTCCGATGTGCTCTTCTACGAGGCCCTGCCCAGTATCTTCGATGGCATACGAACCGCGGTTTCGTACTCCCTGGTGCTCGTGGTAGCAGTCGAAATGTTCATCGGCCTGGGAGAACGCGGACTGGGGCGCGGCATCTATCTTTACCAGTCCAGCTATCGCATCCCGGAAACCTACGGAGCCATCATGATCGCCGGCATGATCGGGATCCTGCTGAACTGGGTCGTGACCAAACTTCAGCATCATATGCTGCGCTGGCTGCCCAACGTGCGCGAGGAGCAGTGAGAGAAGATTCCGATGACTTGCGGTACGATGCCGCCCTTGATTTTGGGTGGCGCAGCGGTTCACCGCTGCGATAACTGCAATTGCCCTCTGACTCTGCTTTGAAAGGGCGCGGCTTCAGCCGCGCCGTACAATGTCAAAAGGCAAACCAGCGTTGTGGCGAGTTAGCGCTTGGAGTCGGCCAGCATTGTCTGCCTCAAAATGCTGTTCACCCGGCGGGTGGCCCACCCTACAATCGGCGATTTGAAAATCCGGAGGGTGCCCCGTCCAAGCTCCGCTTGGGCGGGCCCGTAGATGTTGCAATTCCCCGAAGTACCCCGAAAATACCTCAGCTTTTTTTCATCACAAACGCCCAGTGAGCACCATCACAGACCTCCAACCGCCCGTCGGCGACAATGGAGATCGACCTGTAGCAGGGCCGAGGTGTGCCCGTCACCAAGACGCTCCTCGAAGCTGCCCCAGCCCCACTAGTCGGCGCTCTTTGAAAACACGAAGTTGAGGCAGTCAGCCGTCAAGCCCCCTGCCGAAATCCCGCGAGTGAGCCCAACAAGCTAACTCCTTATTCAGTAATATTTTACGAATAACTCCTTTAAACTAAAAGATTTGGAAGGAATTTCTTCCTGATTCTAAATGGGTTGGATGGTGCAAAAAAAGGGGGGGGGTGGGGGGTCCCTTCGCGACATTCCTGGGCTCAGGCGCCGGCGGCGCGCGCTACCTTCTCCGCTAGCTTGCTGTTGAATTTGGCGGCGTCGATGACGAAGCGCTCATGCGTGCCTTCGGAGATCTTGTCGATGCCGTCGTCGGCCACGACCGAGAAGCTGAGCTTGCGGCCATCGACCTTCTCGAGTTTTACGCGCACGGTCACCGTCATTCCCGGCGGCGTCGCGGCGGAATGGGTGAAGTTGACGTGCGTGCCCACGCTCTGCTCGTTCGGCCAATCGAGATGGGGATTGATGGCCAGCAGGCAGGCCCATTCCAAGAGGCCAACCATGTAGCCGGTGGCCAGCACCTTGGGCATCAACTGGAATTCCGGAGATTCCGGGTAGAGGTAGGGGACGGTCTTGTTTTCGGGCACGCGAAACTTGAACTCAAAGGTGAGGCCGGGCTGCAACGTATCCTTCATAACTGGCTCCTGACTGTTCTTGCCGGATTCAGTTTAGTGTCCGCTGTAGTAGTCGAAGCTGGAACCATCGTCTTCCCAGTCTGTGATGCGCGCTCGTGTTTCCACCAGCACTCGGAAGTCGGCGTCGAACTCGGAGGCGACCACGCGCAGGTCCTGTCCATCGATATAGCGGAGCACATAGCGTCCATCCGGCAATGCCAGCGCATCAATCGGCTTGCTGTCGTCGAACTCGGCGCCGATTTGCGCAAGCAACTGGGAGAGCGAATAGGTCAATCCCCGGATAACAAGGTTCTGCGCGCCGCTCCCCAATGGCCCGAAGCGGCCTTCGATTCGATCGCGGTCTCCGAGCGCGTTCATCGTTGTCACTATCACTGGCCTGTTGCCTTGCCTATTGCTTTACTGCTTTACTCTGGTGGACGCTCATTTGTCATCGCCAGGCACACCACCGCCAGGCGCAAAGGGAAAACGGACCTGCAGACTTCGGAGGGATTCGTAAAAAGCCTCCTCGCCAATCCACTCGGCAACGTGGGCGCGCGTTTCGGCGACGAAAACAAAGTTCGCGTCGAATTCGTGGGCCACGACTCGCTGGTCCTGCCCATCGTAGTAGCGGACGCAGAAGTGCCCTTCGGCGACTACTTGAATATCGATCGGCCAGCTATCCTCGAAGGCAAGGTCCAAACGCGCGAGCAGGGTATCGAGGTCGTATTCCGCGTCCCCGATGACGACGGAATCCTGGCCGCTGCCCAGCTTTCCGAAGCGGTTCTCGATCAGCGTCCGTCCCCGCAACTCAGACATAACCAACTCACACTTCCGCGGGCGCTTCGTGGGGCCGCTTAAATACCATGTGGACGCCGATGGTTCCGTACGCGACGCCATCCTTGTTGGGTGCAATCAACGGAACCGAGCTTACCAGTTCCCATCCATCCGCGCCGGCGCCGTTGATCCACGAATCCAGCCCACTGACCATGCCCTCTTCGCTCTCGCTGAAAACCACCATCCGGTCGTAATACTCCCACTGCATCGTGTCACTCCTTTTCCTGCTGTCCTCGCCAAAGATATGCGCTTCTACGCATTTTGAGCCTTGCCGCAGCGTTCGGCCAGCCAAGCCGCCGTGACGGTCAGCACCTCATAGTTGAACTTGAGTTCCATATGGTTGAACCAGCGCGGCAGGTAACGGATGAAGCCGTTCTCGTGCTGCACCTCGGCGTGCAGGTTGCCCGTGACATAGCGCAATTCGGACCTAGAAAGGCTCGCCTTCAGTCCCTTCGCACCCTCAAGAATGGCGGGGATATCGCGCTCGGCATAGAGCAGCAGGCAAGGGCGATCGTGGGCCGCCACCGGACCGAGGACATCGAGCAACTCCAACACGTACCCCGGGTACGGTTCACGTACCGCGGGACTGGGAAAAGTCTCGAACATCCACTTGCCTTGCGGCGAGACGGCCGCAACCACGGAGGGCGAGATGGCGACCATGCAATCCGCGGAAGACATCAGCGCCAGCCGGCCTCCCAGGCTGATGCCCAAGGCTGCAGCCGGGCCGAAGCGGCGTACGTAGCGAATCGCGGACTCGACTTCGTCGCGCATCGCCGGACCGATGGCGGCGTGATTTTCGCCGTGGCCACAGAGGTCGATCGCCAGCGCCGCTATGCCAGCCTCTCCGAGTTTTACGGCGATCCCGAGCATGTGTTCCTTCGCCGCGCCATAGGGAGGGATGAGGACCGCGCCGCCGCGCGCCGATTCCGGCGTAAGAAGATAGGCAGGGATGTTATGACCGTCCGCAGCGGCCAACATCATGATGCGCTCAAGGTTCATACAAACGTTACCCATACTTTCCAGAATGGAAGATTGTACCGGACTGCGGCAACATCACGGTCAGAAATCGGATGTCTGATGGCGGTTCAAGGGGCGACGGTGTTCAACCACCCAAGGACCTTGTCGCTCAACACCGGCTCATAATTCTCAAAGCCGTGGCCCGCGCCCTCAATGCTCACAAACACGGCCGCGGAGCCGGCGGGCGCCGCCGTCTGCAAGCGCTTGCCGACGTCCTTTTGGATGAGTTTGTCGGCCGTGCCTTGAACGATGAGAATGGGGTTCTTGACTTTGGCAAGGTTCTGGTAGGGGTTGGAGAGCCGATCCGGACCCCGTAAACTCAAAAGGTAACGGGCGCTGTAGAGTGCCTTGCCTATGGGGCCGAGGTCAATGAGCATCAGTTCGTCTTCGCGACCGGCCCGTTGCAGCTTCAATGCTTCGTCCACCGTGGCCTGGGCTTTCTCCATGCCAAATTGCCACACGTTCCACTCAAAGAGATCACCGACACCGCTCACCAGCACCGTCGCTGCGATGTCCGGGTCGCCGCTCGAGGCCTGGTAGTAGAGCACGCGATTGGTGCCCATGCTTTGTCCGAGCAAAACCACGCGCTTGTGGCCGAGCTCATGCAAGTAGGCAACGCCGGCTGCAATATCGGCCTGGTTATCGGTAAAGGATGACTTCTTGGGACCGGAATCGTGGTCGCGCATGTTCAATGCGAGTGTGTCGTAGCCAGCGTGGGCCGCGGCCTCGGCGAGTTTGGGGAAGTAGGCCTCATAGAAGTTGCCGGCGTAGCCGTGGACCAGCAACAGGGCGCTGGCACGCGGCTTCGAGGCATGGAAAACGATGCCCTGCAGGCGCACACCATCGGTGGCGCGCAAGGTCACCAGTTCGGAGGAGCAAGCTCCGCCCGTCGCAGTGCCCGAAGATGGGGCCTGGGCCACCGACCAAGCGGCCCACAGGAGAAGCATGGCGTGCAAGAGTAATCTGCGAAGTGGCAACATCGCTAAGGCCCTCGATGAGTTAGGACTTGTTCTCGGTTACGACACCAGCCTGCTTCAGTTTGGCTTCAAGTTCAGCCAGGCGCGCGCGGAGGGCCTTATCCCGCTCCCAACGTGCGGTCACATCCTGCATGGTAGCCGCCACGCCGAGGACCCGCCCATCGGCATCCTTTAGCAGCACGACATTGAACTCGATTGAGATTCGCCGGCCGTCCTTGGTGAGCGCGGGGACGGCCAGCACGCTCTGCCCGTACTTGGTGACGCCGGTTGCCATGACCCGGTCGTAGCCTTCCCAGTGACGCGGCCGGTGTTTCTCCGCGATGATCATGTCCATGGACTTGCCGATGGCCTCGCCGGCACTCCAGCCGAACATGGTCTCCGCACCCGCATTCCACAACCGAATGATGCCCTCCCGATCGCCAAAGACAATGGCCACCGAACTTTGATCCACAATTCCTTCGCAGAGCGATTGGTGAGTGAGCACGTCAGTCATCGGCAACTCCAGGGGAATCCAGAACGAATACAGTCTTATAGCCGTTTCCAGGCGGAGAAGTAAAGAGCTTGGGAAGAAGTGCGGATGACGGCAGGAAAAAGCCAATGCTAAGGAGCCGAGGATCGACACGGATCCTTAGCAACACAGGAACCAATCGAGAGAGCTGTTGCCAGCGGCTGGCGAGCTGCGCTCGGCTGGACGGCCGGAGGCGGCCGTCCCTGCGCGAGTATTATCTTATGCGGGCTGCGGAGCTGCGGGTTCTTTCTGCTTCAGTACCCGGCGCAGCAGCTTTCCTGTAGCTGTGCGCGGGAGTTCGTTTACGATCACGATTTCGCGCGGCAGCTTATAGGTCGCAATCTTGCCCTTCAAGTAGGCGAGCAGATCGTCGGCGGTGAGGCTTTCTCCAGGCTTCAGCACCACGAATGCTTTGGCAATTTGGCCGCGCACTTCGTCGGGCACTCCGATGACACCGACGTCGGCAACGGCCGGATGGGTGGCAATGGTGACCTCAATCTCCTCCGGTCCGATGCGGTAACCCGAACTCTTGATGATGTCGTCCTCTCGCGAGACGAACCAGAAGTAGCCATCCTCATCGACATATACGAAGTCGCCGGCCAAATTCCAGCCCTCGGCCGTGATAGCACGTTGCTGTTTTTCGGGATCGCGCCAATAGATCGTGCCCGTGGGTCCGCAAGCCACAAAGTGACCGATCTTGCCGGCGGGGGCTTGCTTCCCCTCTTCGTCAATAACCTTCAATTCGTAGCCCGGTACGGCCTGCCCGAAGGAGCCAGCCTTGACCTTACGGCTGACCACGTTCGAGGCGAAAACGTACATCATCTCGGTCGTGCCCAACCCCTCGAAGATCTCCAGCCCAAATTTCTCTTTCCACGCATGATAGGTCGGGCCAGTCAGGCTCTCGCCGCCGCCGGTACAGACGCGCAGGCTGCTGAGATCAAATTTGGTTTTCGCGTCCGGCACCTGCAACATCTTGCGGTAGGCGGTAGGGGCAAGAGTCAAGATCGAGATATGATGCTTCTGTATGGTGTCGAACATCTTCTCCGGTTCGAACTTGGCGATGAGCGAAGCCGCCGCACCGAAACGGAAGGGAATCGTCGCATAACTGGAGTAGCCCGCCCCAAACGCCAAGGGAGCGGACCCGCCGACAACGTCGTTTTCCGTGACTCGCCAGCCGTACTTCCCGAAGCCGTCGGGCACGATCAGCAGTTCCTCCACAAAGTGTACGGTTCCCTTCGGGCGTCCAGTTGTGCCGGAAGTGTACATCAGCAGACCTACGTCCTCGCGGTTGCGGAGCACCGGATCGATGTTTGGATTGCCGCCCTGCACCAGTTCGCCGTAGGCGAGAAATCCCTTGGCCTTCACCTCGGCGACATCGCCCCCGACGACGATGATGTGCTTGATCGTCTCAAAGTTCTCTTTCGCGCCCTCGACCTCGCCCAGAAGCGCAGCGCTGACGATGATCGCGACCGCCTCCGAGTCGTTGGCCACGTGAGCGATCTCATGGCGCGAGAACAGGGGTGACGTAGGAGTGCAGACCGCTCCCAACTTAAGGATCGCGAAGTTAGCGACCAGGGCCGGCGGTATGTTCGGAGTCCGCAGAACGATGCGGTCGCCTTCTTTCACTCCCAGCTCGCGGAGCGCGCTGGCGAACTTGCTGGCTTGAGTAAGAAGCTGGCCGTATGTAATCCGTTGGTCTTCGAAGAGCACGGCGGTGCGGTCACCCCGGCCAGCAGCGACGGCTTTGCCGAGCAGTTCTTCGGTCGAGTTGAACCTTTTAGCATAGGTCGCGAACTCCGGCAGGGTGTAGACACGTTTCGGCCAGAACTCGCGTGGAGGTAGATACTCAGCCATCTTGGAATTCTCCTTATACCGCTTGCTTGGCCACCGGGCTTGCGGCAGTCTCAGCGATCAGATCCTCCAGAGCCTGCTCCACGCGGACCGTACCGCGCTTGGCATCGGTTCGTGGGAAAGCCATTACGGGATAGCGGTCGCCTTCGAATATCAGCAGCGCCGGGACAGTGGTTCCAAAGTCCTCTACCAGTGCGCCTTTGGCGCCGAAGACCGGGCGTACGCTCGCATCCGGGCCGCTGACCGACTTGTGATAGATGGGGAACCGGTCCTTGACGCCGGCAACGTCGACGGCCTTGCACTCCACCCCCGCACCCTGGAGATCCTTTACCAGTTGCAGGGCGCGCTTGATGTCGCATGGAAACATCTCGCCCGGCTTCTGGGTGGAGCTATAGTAGAACTCCACTCGCTTGGCTGCGGCAGGACCGGCTGCGGCTGCGGCCTTCGCGGCCACCGGTTGCGGCGGCACATACGTCTTGCCGCTCGCCTCAAAGACATCGCACTCCGCCCAGCCTTGCAGTGTGATCGACAGTGTAAACGGCCATTCGCGCTTCACACACTTGCCGAGGTAGGCCTTTTGAATGTTGGGATCGAGCGCGGGACTAAAATGCTTGCAGCGAACGCACAGGCATTCAGTGTTGTAGTTAGCCATTCTTGCCTCCAGTTATCCTTACCGAGCTCCGGCAACGATGAATTTGGGTTTGCTACCGACCAGGTCTTCCTTTTTCAGCGGATGTCCGCTGACGATGTGGCCCCGCACGTTGCGTTCAATGGGAATTGGTTTACAGATTGCGTCCTTGCGCGCGCGCGGCGCTGATCGGGTCAGTCCCGGACCGGAAATCGGGGAATAGTCCGGCTTCTCCGCGAAGCCGGGCAACAGGTCCGCGGTACCCTTCGCTTCGTCGGGCCCGGCCACGCACGCTCCGCCCGTGGTTGTAATGCCCCAGATCGTTTTGCACCCGGCGCACTGGGTCGTGCCCTTAAAGTTCCAGAAAGGATACGGATCAAGGAAATTCTTAGTTTTACACTTCGGGCATATGAGCAGCATGTTTTTCTCCCTCAAATACACTCTTGGTCTTCAAGTCGCTTAATATCCGCGGGCGACAACCCGGCCAACTCGCCCAGGATGCGGTCGTTGTCGGCGCCCACCGGCTTCAGCGCCCACTTCAGGCGTGGTGGCGTTGCCGACATCTTGTACGCTGGCCCTTGGTGCAGCAGTTCACCGTAGGTCGGGTCGTCCAGCCAGCGAACGGCTCCGCGCTCGGTCCAGTGCGGGTGGTTGGCGACTTCTTTCGCGTTCCACACCGGCTGGTTGTTGATGTTGTTGGTGTCCATGATCGCGGCTACTTGTTCCTTCGTCTTGTCGGCCGCCCACTTTTCCAGAGCCGGATAAATTTCCATCTGGCTTTCGGCTTTGATCCGGATATCCGCCTTGGCGTACTTGGTAGCCAGTGTGCTTTCACCCACTGCCTTGCACAGGCGGGCAAAGTCCTTGTCCTCATAGGCGCTGATCAGGATGTAACCTTCTTCCTGTTCCTGAGGATTCTCGGAGTTGGGGTACGAGGACTTGCCGCACTTGATGATGCCGTGCACGCACAACTGCGTATCCCAGTTGCCCCAGCGTTCGCGGGTGATGCCGTGGCGTCCGTAGAGCGGCAAGGCATACTCCAGTTGCCGGGTGACGCCGTGCACCTGCGAGTACTCGGTAAACGTGCCCTCGCCGGAGACGTGATCCCGCCAGTACAGCGCCGCTAAGACCTGCGTCGCGCCCATCATGCCGCCCCAGTAATCGGCCAGCCAGATGGTGTGCTTCGAGGGCGCGCCGCCCATGAACTCCTGTTTGCCAGTCATGCCAAAGTTGCCGCCCTGCGACTGTCCCAGAATGTCGTAAGAGGCGCGGACACGTCCCGGTCCCCAACCGCCGAAACCACCGAGCCAGCAGTAGATCAGCCGTGGATTGATTTCTTTCAGCTGCCGGTAACCAATGCCCCAGCGATCAAAGGTGCCGGGGCGGTAGTTTTCCACGAACACGTCGGACTTGGCGGCCAGTTTCTTGACCAGATCCTGTCCTTCCGGGCGGTGGAAGTCGATCGAGATGAAATACTCGTTCGGGTTCGCGCCCAGGAAACCGAGTCCCGTACCGCGCTCCGGTACCCACTTGGAAAGCGGATAGAGGAAGGGTTCGTTGAACGGCGTGGTATGGCGCATGGCCTCGCCGCGCCGGGGCGCCTCGATCTTGATGACTTCGGCGCCAAGCTCGGCCATGTAGGAAGCGCAGCAGGGACCCAAAATGTACTGGGTACAGGACAACACCCGGTATCCCTTCAACACTTCGGGTTTGGAGAACTCCTTCTTGGGATTGAAGGATTCCCGGCAGAACTCTTCGAATGACTGTCCTTTATTGACAGGTTGCGTTGCCATCACATTCCTCCTGCGTCAAATGACGTGGGCTTTCTGCAGCCGGGCAAAATCATCGCCCGTGAAACCGAGCAGCCGCCGAAATACATCCTGGTTGTCGTAACCGGTCGGGCGGCCCAGCCATTTCAGCCTTCCCGGAGTCTTGTGTTGCTGGTAAGGAGTTGTGCCGTAAAGAATCTTGCCGTAGTGCGGCGACTCATACTCGGCCACATGCTGGCGATACTTGAAGTGCGGGTATTCCGCGACCTCGTTGACATAGAGCACGCCTCCCGACGCCACTTGCTGCTTCGAGAGTTTGCGCTCGGCGTCGGCACGCGGGTTGTCTTTGAGCCACTCGCCCAGCAGGGTGTAGGTCTTGACCTGCTGGTTGTGGGCCAGACGGTCTGCGACTTCCCGGAGGCGTGGATCGCCGAGGATCTCTTCCTCCACCGCGGGATACTCGTCGCCCACCGTGCGCCAGATGCGGTACCAGAGCCGGTCGTGGCCACCGCCCACCATCATGTAGCCGTCCTTGCAAGGGTTCACGGCATAAATATTGATGGCCAAATCCCAGTTGCCATACCGCGGACGAATGCTGCCGTCCATCGAGTACCACGCCCAACTGTAATCGAGGATGCGGATAATGCCTTCCGCCGACGTCGCTTCGATGAATTGCCCTTCGCCGGATACGTTCTCGCGATAAATCACAGCCGCCAGAATGCCCATGGCCGCAGCGCTTCCGCCCACATGGTCCGCCATCCACAGCGCGGAGCGGGTCGGCTGCCCGCCAAATTCCTTGGGATCTCCGGTGCCATGAACGAACCCGCAGGCCGCCTGGGCGATCGGATCCAGCATCCCCGGTTTGTCCTTAAGAGGACCCCACTGTCCGCGCTGGCCGACCCAGCAATAGATCAGTCGCGGGTTCAGCTCGCGGAGCTGGCGATACCCTATGCCCCACTCGTCCCACTGGCCGGGAGGCGCGTTCTCGATGATCACGTCGGAATGAACGACCAGATCCCGAAGAATATTGCGGCCCTCCTCCGTCTCCACATTCAGCGTAACCGAGGCCTTGTTGCGCATCTCATGGAGAAACTGTCCGCCGACTTTCTCTCCGGTTTCCTTGTCCTCGAACATGTATTCCTGCCGGCCAAACGGTGTCAGCTTACGGAGCGGATCGCCTCCCGGGGGCTCGACCTGGATGACCTCGGCTCCCAGTTCGGAAAGCTGCGAAGAGCACCAGTGCCCAATCATCATGCTGGTCGTACAGTCCAGCACGCGAAGGCGGGAAAGCGCCTCCGGTTTTTCGAAATTGTGTTCCGGACGCAGGATCGACTCCAAGAAGAGCGGATACGCCTTGGCTTGGTCGCTCAGGCCTGCGTACACCTCTTCGGGTTTCGCTGTTGGAACCGCGGGCCAAGGCGTGACCTTGGCTTGATCTGATGCCATGTGTGGCCTCCTAATGCCGGTGGTGGTCAGGTACTTCCACGACTCTTAGTACCCAGCGTTTCGTAGACGGAAAATTAAGCGAGGTTCCTACCGCATGTTTCACAAATAGGCTTTGAAGGGGCTCGGCTTCAGACGCCGTTCCCAGGTAGATCCTTATACTAGCCGCCGCGGGGAACCCCTTCCTCATCACCCAAATGCTGTCTATGGAACTAGCTCCAAAAAAAAGCAGCCCGAATTTTGCTTGGGCCATCGCAACAAGTCTGTGACCGTAATCACTGTCATCCGTGATTACAATCACCTCTGCGGCTATTGCAAGAACTCCGGCAAATTGAACAGCGCGCCAGCCGCAAAGCGGTGAAAGATAGAGCGTGAATTCTTGCGTGGCCACGCCGGGAAGTAGTCTACGCTTGCTCTCAGGGAAACGGCAAGTGGCTTTCCCGAACCGTCCCCGATCCCGTCGAGCCCGGCAGCCGAGTTTCTCTTGCCCCAATCGGGCCCTCAATCGGGCCAGATTGTAAGCGCCACTTGGCTGAGAATGCGCTGCTTTGTCTCCGCCGACAATGGCAGGGCGCGGAAGGAGTCGAGCGCTTGCTTGAGGTCGCGCACGCCTGGGCCGGGCCAGTCGCTACCGAAAAGCGTTTTGTGGGCGATCTCTTCCAGGCGAGGAAAGTACCGGAGCAGCTGCACCGGCGGAATGCTGCTGATGTCCAGATAAACATTGGCATGGCGGCGTACGAGGAAGAAGGCAGTATTCATCCAGAGAGGCCGGCCTCCATGTGCAAGCAGAATCTTCAGGTCCGGAAAATCGACCGCGACATCGTCAATGTAGATCGGGTCCCCGTACTTGCTGCGCGCGCCAGGAAAGATTGAAGTGCCGGTGTGAAACATGACGGGAATGCCGTTGCTCTGCGCCGCACGATACAACAACTCCAGCTCGTTCATGCCATTGAGGTAGTCGTTCGGGTAGAAGAGTTGATGCGGCGGATGGATCTTGATCAGCCGCAAGCCCAGCCGGACTATCTCCTCGATGTCCGCCATGGCATTGGTGGAGTACCGCGGATGGAAGCTGCCACAGGAGAGAAGCCGGCGGGGGTTCGCCTTGGCATAGTTTGCGGCCATGGCGTTGAGTCCGGGCGGGAAGCCGGTGACATCGGGCGCGGCCGCGTTGATCAGCACTGCACGATCCAGCCCGACCTCGTCCATGTATTTCAAAAACGCTTTGGGCGAACGGGTGAACTCCAGGACCCGATCAAAATCGGGCTGTTGCTTCTTCATCAGTTCGAGGGCCGGCGGGCTCAGCAGGAGTTCGAACGGTTGGATATGAATGTGGCAGTCGGTGATCAAGGAACTTGCCCGGTCTTGTCTGATAGGTCTTGTCTAGTAGGTCTTGTCTGGTATCGTGAGCGGCCGCAATATCCGCCCACGCGGATCCTGTCTCGTCCAGCGTCTGCAGTTGCGGAAGCCAAGTACAGAAGGGGCATGGGAAAAACGCTTCTCATGCCCCCGAACTCATCGCGGCCATTCGCTCCCGGTCTCAGGAGGTGTGCGGAACTAGTGCCTCAAGCCGCCTGGCCCTTTGTGATCTTGTGGCAGGTAGAGGTCTCCACGTCGTAGGCGTGCACCGTGGGCTTGCTATGCACCAGGTGCTGAATCAACTCGCTGACCTTGGCGTAATCCGCCTGGGTGTAACGTTGGGCGTCCTCTTTCGTTTTCCAGAAGCTGAGCGCCAGGATGCCGTCTGCATCGGACACGAGGACGATCTCATCTACAAAGCCTGTCTTCGACTTCAACGTAGACAGTATCTTGTCATGCAGTGTGCCACAGACCTCTTTGGCTTTTCCGGGCTTGGTCTTGACTTCGACAACGCGAACAAACATAGCAGCATCTCCTTATCGATTGAGTTATGAAGGCCGCAAACCGTCGATGTACACCAACGGTTGGGAGCGAACGCTGGTAATTATACTAGGCCTCGCAGGGACGGTCGACTCCCCCACGCGGGCTAGAGCGTGTGCAGGTAGGCGAGCAGGTCTTTGATCTGCTGGTCGGTCATGACCTGGTTGAAGCCTTCCATTTTGGCCCGGCCGTATTTGATGATGTCGGTTATGCGCTCGTCGTTGGCGGGCAGCCCGCTCAGGGACAGGTACTGCTGCTTGAAGACGCCCTTCAGACCCGGGCCTTTCTTGCCGCGCGTCGAATACGGTTCATGGCACCGGTCGCAATAGTTGTCGTAGAGTCTTCTGCCTTCGGCCTGTTGCGGGTTGAGGCCAAGTTCAGCGTCGGACTTGCGCCGCTCGACGTCGCAGCCGGCGATCGCGAGAAGCGCAAGGACCACCAGCGAGGCACGGAGGCACAGAGAAAACCAGTTCAGGAAGGTCATGAGAATTGCGACGTCGGCAGCAAAACCGGGCGCAAAGGTAGGATAATACGGAAATGATGAGTGTTACCGTCAAACGCGTTTACGAGGCTGTTTCTGCTGCGGACGGCGTGCGCGTGCTGGTGGATCGTTTATGGCCGCGCGGGCTGACGAAAGCAGACGCGGCCGTCAACCTCTGGTTGCGCGAGATCGCGCCTTCGAACGAGCTGCGGCAGTGGTACCACGCCAATGCTGCGGGGTGGAGCATGTTCCGGAAGCGCTACCTAAAAGAGTTGGCGAACCCGGAGGGTTCTGCGGCGGTGGAGAAACTGCATCATCTCGCGGAAGGCAAACGGCCAGTCACGCTTTTGTATGCGTCGCGAAACGAGGAACGCAATAACGCCACCGTGTTGAAGGAATTGCTGGAAGGGATGCGCAAGCCTCCGTCGACCGTGGGCCGTGCCGCGATTGGGCGCGGACGGATTCGGAAAGCGAAGAAGCTCTAGCAGGTTGCGGAAAAACTCGATGTGAAGCGGACGCAGTACCACGAAACTCTCTTGTTTCCACAGCACAACCTGATAAGAAGAAGGCATGCGCGGAAAAGACGAGCAACAGTTGGACG